>Ga0208162_1000177_pt1 | contig 35470 bp, 45 predicted proteins | sample CB_VirMetaG_4_FD_184539 | JGI IMG/M metagenome (GOLD analysis project Ga0208162, IMG submission 184539) | Freshwater to marine saline gradient viral communities from Chesapeake Bay - CB_1508_1M Viral MetaG (SPAdes) (version 4) | ecosystem: Environmental > Aquatic > Marine > Coastal | place: USA... | reverse complement strand
CAGCTTTGATGCCTTTGCGCTTGACATTGACAGAGAAGACACCAGCATCGTCGCCTTTGCCTTCTTTGACATTGAGACCGTAGCCACGAAGTTCGTCAGCTTTGGCCGCATCGGTGGTTTGAATCTGCATCTCCCACTGCTTAGCGCCAAATGCATTGACTGGGGCATCGTCGCCGCCAATTTTGCACCACTTTGCAGAGAGATCTTCAACAATGATTGAACGTGGGTATGTAGACATGATTTAGACATCCTTTAGACAAGTTTGAGACAAATTAAGGCCAGTTTAGCGACATAGCCAGGTCGTAAATTTAGCAGAGCATGAAAATTAAGAACATGTTGCACAAGCAGCGTCGCACCTGCGGCGCCACTAACTATTTGCGCTCTTGCAGAACGATAAGACCGAACACCACAAAAGCAAACACAATCCAAAACGATATAGGCATCAGCGCATACCAGCTTTGAACATGTCATAGTACGCACACACAGCCATAGCAAGAGCCACAACTACAGGCACGGACACGAGGAATAGGACAATAGCACTAGTCAAGGTCATAACTACGACCAAGTACTTGCTCGACATACAACTGAGCAGCTGCATACGAGATATTGAACCGATTCATAACGAAGGAAATAGCTTGAGCATAAGTCATAGTATAGAACTCCTTTCGACTACTGCTACAATAAGAGATATAGATAACGCTACAGGCCCAGCCCGCCTTCTCTAATAGGGGACACGACAGAACCATTATGCCGGTGGCACGGATGGCTCATAAGCCTGTACAGAAATCATCCAAAGGCCATACTAACAGGCATTGGGGTTGATATCTACCTGCAGCGACACGCATGTGGCGCCAAAAGCCCGTATATAGAAATAGGGGGTATAAGAATATATGTGATGTATAGATAGAGAGACAAAATTTTCGGGTCTAACTCATTGATTATAGGTATAGGTATAGGCCAGGATTCCAGGCCTGGTTCCGGGGTCTAATAAAGTGTCTCCTATTAGAGGTTTCTAACACGAGGACAATAACATGATTAGGAGAGTTAATCCAATCGCACGTATGTTGTTGACTAATCGTCGTAGGCCTACAGTTGTACCACCCAAGAAGGGTAAAGGTAGTTATAAAAGAAAGCCGAGGACAAAAGATGGACAACAGACGTAAGTTAGCGTTGTTAAAAGAGGCACGAAGACGTAAGCTTTTGGTCGAGTACGAGCATAACTTTGAGAGGTTTGCTACTGAGCAGGTCAAGATTATTACTAAAGATGCTAAGAAAGGTTTTGTGCCCTTCGTATTTAACGATGCTCAAAAGAAGGTGAATGATGCGCTAGAAGGCCAGCTTGAGCGTGACGGTAAGGTACGAGCCTTGATATTAAAGGCACGTCAGCAAGGTATATCTACATATTGTACTGCACGAACTGCATGGAAAAGCTACTTTACCCCGAACGCGAGGTCAGTAGTAATGGCTCATGACTCAGCTACGTCCGATGCCTTGTTTACTATGAGTAAGAATCTTATAGACTACATGGACGAGGAGTTTAGGCCACAGCTTGTAGCGTCAAATGCTAAGGAGATTAAGTTTGAGCACAATCAAGCAGGTTATCGGTTATACACAGCTGGTTCGCCAGAAGCCGGTAGAGGTACTACTCCATCAATTGCTCACCTATCAGAGGTGGCATTCTGGACATTTGATGAGAAGATCCTTGCGGGATTGTTCCAGGGTATTTCCCAAGCTGATGGAACGGAAGTTATACTTGAGAGTACGGCTAATGGCGCGCAGGGTGAGTTTTATAGATTGTGGCGTGCTGCCGTACAAGGTTACGACAGGGGCGATACAGAGTATATGCCGATCTTTTTGCCCTGGTTTTCAACTGCCGAATATAGGAGAGAAGCACCGGACAATTTTGAGCCCAACTCTGAAGAGGAAGCGCTTATACAAGAATTTGGGATTGACTATGACCAGCTATACTGGCGCAGGCTTAAAATCGCGGAGTCAGGTGAAAGGAAGTTTGCGCAAGAATATCCGTCGAGGTGGGAAGAGGCGTTCCTTGTATCTGGTTCAAGCGTCTTCGACATGAAGAAGTTGAATGACATGGAATCTGTATCATATAAGAAGAAGATGACGCTCGATCTAGACTCGAAGTTTTGGGAGGATACCTCAGAAGGAGACTTAGAGGTTTATGACTACCCAAAAACAGGAGAGCCGTACATTATTGGAGCCGATGTGGCGCTTGGGGTAGGCCAAGACTATTCGGCAGCCGTAGTTATAGATAGAAATAGGCGTGTGGTAGCAGTTTATAGGAATAATCGCATAGATCCTAGTAAATTCGGAGATTTGTTGTTTTATCTAGGCAGATATTACAATAATGCTTTGCTTGCAGTTGAAAGTAACTCGATGGGTATTGCAACTCTGCAGAAACTAGACGATATGAGCTATGTAAACCTGTATAGGCAGACCAAGATTTCATCGATTAGTAGAGAAGAAGGTGAAAGACTAGGTTTTAGGACTACAGTGGCTACAAAGAGCACGATTATAGGTAATCTAAAGAACGCAATTGAAAATGATGATGTATATGTACCAGCTGCGTACGTAATTCAAGAGTTGAAAGACTATACGGCTACAGATACTGGTAAAACTGAGGCAGCTCCGGGTTGTCATGATGATACTGTTATGTCTCTTGCTATAGCATTAGAGGTATTACGTACTCATTACGATAAGATTGTTACTACAAAGGTAGCATGGAGTGAAAAGTTTCAGGTACATCAGCAGGATAATACAGCATGGTTGTAGTGTCTCCTATAAGAGATTCTCATGCGTATTAAGGAGTTCATATGAGTAGAAACGGAAAAATGCATCCGAATTCTTTGAAGAACTTAAAACCCTTCACTCGGGAAGGTGCGCGCGAGGGCCAAAAGAATTCGGTTATAGCGCGAAAGGCGAACAAAGAAGCTCGTGAAGCGCTAAAGATGTCAATGAAAGATTGGCAAGAATTAAAAGACGACGTGAAAGAAGATGCGCCATCAGCGCTTGACGTACTTCGCGTTGCAATGATGAAAGCAATTAGTGTAGAAGACATGGATGAGGCGACGCGTCTTGCTACAGTACTGGCAGAGTTTGAAGCACCTAAGCTTCAGCGCCAGGATATTACACAAGTTACTAAGACTTCTGACCTAACAGATGAAGAACTAGAACTGGCACTAAAAGAATTAGGGGGTGGGTTTAATCCTGCAACCCTAAACTAGTCCCGTTGTCCTCACTGCTCCGGCGGAAGCAGGGGAGAATCCGCCAACTATGACTGATTTACTGTTAAAACACAAGGTTTTACCAAGACTTATGACTATAATGTTTAGTGTCATGGGTTGGCGATGTGCAGAATGGTTTATGGCTTTAGAAGATCCGACAGCGGTTCAAGCTGGTTTCGTATCCGTAGTTATGGGAGCTATGACAGGCGCCTTTGCTATATGGATGGGGAGTGAGCATGCCAAAAATAAATGATAACACAGAAGTTGCATTACCTTTAAGAAATATTATAAGTATGATTGCCGCAGCTAGTATAGCTACTTGGGCTTATTTCGGTATTATAGAAAGACTTAATCAAATAGAAACAAGTATTACTATGATGAAGTCAGATCTAGAACAAAACACTGAGTTTCGTATTAAGTGGCCTAGAGGTGAAATGGGTTCGCTTCCTGCAGACAGTGAGCAATTCATGCTGATAGAACACATTGCAGGTGAGCTAGAAGCCTTAGCAAAAGAAATAGAAGAAGGTCGCGCTCCATACGATCAACAGCAAAAGCTGACATTAGAGTTTTATGAAAAGCGTATTTCAACCTTAGAGACTCATATAGAAAAACTTCGTAATGGAGATCATTAATGAAAGAAACGCTTTTTGTTTTGTTTCTCACCTTAGGTAGTGAGCATATAGAATGGACTCCTCACTTTACGTTGTCAGAGTGCTTATCAGTAAAAAGAAAAATCGCCAGAAATATTGGCAGCAGCGAAAGGTATAGTTGTAAAAAGGAAACCGTTACTCTTGAAAAGAACGGCGATCACTATTATATTATAGACTTTGTGGAGGAGTAAATGACAATTGAAGTAGGTGGAGAAACCTTTAGCGGTTTGAATAAACCTAAAAGAACGCCTAACCATTCTAGCTCTTCGCATGCTGTTGCAGTTAGAAACCCTAAGACAGGCAATCCAAAGCTTATTCGGTTTGGGCAAAAAGGCGTAAGTGGCGCCGGTAAAAATCCGAAATCAGCGAAGGATAAGGCAAGACGTAGATCTTTTAAGGCTCGTCATCGTAAAAATATTGCAAGAGGTCCGCTGTCCGCAGCGTATTGGGCCAATAAGGTGAAGTGGTAATGGCAGACGAAAAGAAAAAATCAGGTGTAGATAACTCGCTATCAGGAAAGGCTAAGAAGTCTGGTATTCCTCTTAGCGTACTTAGAAAAGTTTTCAATCGCGGCATGGCCGCATATAGATCTAGCCACAGAGCTAGCGTCAAATCACCGCAGCAGTGGGCTCACGCACGTGTAAACGCGTTTATTAATAAAAAGCCTACAGTGTGGGGCAAAGCAGATAAAGATTTGGCAGCACAAGCAAGAAAAAGCACATAAGATAAATCATAACCCAGGAGCGGTATATGTCACGATTTATTCAAGTTAAGCAACCAGTAAAGAAAAAGCCAGAAGCTAAGGTACTTACCAAGCCTGGTAAATATACTGCGGAAGAGCTTAAGAAAACCAAGCCCATTTACTCAAGCACAGGAGGAAAATACTAATGTCCTCTCACGGCTATAAAGAAGCTGTCAGTGATGAGCAGCTTATTAATCTAATTGAGAGTGGAATACAAAATTCTACGGGTGATTGGTTAAACTCTTCTGATTTGGCTAAAGAGCGTCTGAAAGCTACATATGAATATGCAGGTGTAGCAGACTCACATCTTATGCCACAAGGTGTTTCAACAATCGTGGATACCTCAACGACTGAGGTTGTTGAAGCTTATACTGCTATCTTGTGTGATCTATTCCTCAGCAACCAGCGGATCGCTAGGTTTGTACCTTACGACGAAACGCCTGGAGGATTTAAGGCTGCTAAAGACGCAGCAGCTGTAACTAACTATTGTATCTTCAAGAAAAACAATGGTTGGGAAATGCTGCAGCAGTGGATGAAGTCTTCATTGCTTTGGAAAAATTCCGTAATTCGTTGGGATTACGTAGAAGATTATGAATATGTATTTGAAGAATACGAACAGATCAGCCAAGCAAAGCTTGACGAATTGCTATCTGACGACAGCATTGAAGTTGTAGGCGATCTAGAGTTTGATAACGTCGCTACCAGAGATGAGGCTACTGGAGAAGACGAAGTAGAACTTATGTACTTAAACGTACGAGTTCGTAAGACTATTAATAAGTCTCGAGTAAAGCTTGAGCTTATTCCACCGGAAAACTTCAGAATTTCGAGAGATGCCACATGCATTGAGGATGCGCAGTTTGTAGGTATCCAGACCGATATGACTCGGTCCGAAATCAGGAAGTATTGGCCAGAAGCATCTGATACAGTAGACAATTGGGACGAACTAGGCGACAACCAAAGCTGGCTTGGCGCTTCAAAGTATTCTCAAGATGTCTCAGCCAGAAAACAGGTCACTGGCCAAGAATATTACCAAGGATCTACACAACAGCAATTGCTACCTCTTGAGGCAAATCGTGAGGTAACTGTTACTGAGTGTTGGATTCGCGTTGATCGTGATGGAGACGGCATTGCCGAACTCAAGCGGTTTATTATTATTGGTACTCATATTCTATATGAAGAAGACGCAGAAAGTATTCCGCTTTCTTCCATTGTACCTATTGATATTCCACACGAGTACTACGGCCTGTCTATGGCAGACTTTGCTCGTTCATCTACTCTAGCTTCTACAGCTATTTTGCGTGGGTTTGTAGAAAATACTTACCTAACAAATTACTCTCCGAAGCTGGCCGATCCAAACGTAGTAGATTTTTCTGCTCTTCAGAATATGAAGCCTAAGCAGATTATTCCTACTAACGGTAGTCCTAACGGTGCAGTACAAGCACTTGCTCCAGAGACCATCTCTACAGGTACTGTTCCACTGCTTACACATTTGCAGCTTATTAAGGAACAGGCAACAGGAATGTCAAAGGCCGCACAAGGTCTTAACGACGCATTGTATGTATCAGGTAACTCTGAACAAAAGCTTTCCGCAGTTCAATCAGCAGCCCAGAAGCGCATTCAACATATTGCGCGGCGATTTGCTGAAACTGGATTTAAGCGGTTAATTGCTGGCGTCTATGAAACCATGCACAAGCATATGAAAGGCAAGATTAAATATAATCTTGACGGAGTGTATGGAGAAGTAGACATGAACGCACTTCCATCAAAGATGGACGTCGAAATTTTCCTTGACATTGGTGAAAACTCAAACTCGACAATGATACAAAAGTTGTCGAAAGTTGGTGCAGAAGTTCTGCCAGCTCTCAATCAACAAGGCGCAGGTATGGTTATAAAGCCTGAAGCGCCTGCAGTACTAGCAACTAAGCTACTAGAAGCTATGAACCTAGATAGTAATGACTTCTTAGAAGATTATACTACAGATGAGTTCAAGCAAAAGGCTGCTCAAGCCATACAGAAACAAACTGCTATGGCGCAGCAAAAGATGGAAGTAGAAAACCAGAAAGCTATGACAGACGTAGCGCTTGCAAAAGCTAACGTCGATTACACAGCTTCTCAGGCTATGAATACGCAAACAGATAACGCAAGACAGTTGGCTGTAGCCATTGATAGACACTTCCAAGAGTGGGCTGAGCTTAGTGTAAAGGCTGTTAAAGAAGGAGCCGAACTACCGCCACATCCATCTTTCGAAGAGATCGTGATGGTGGCAGATCAACTAATGAGAGGATCTAATGGACAAGTACCGCGAGACAGCCGAGAAGAGGCTGGGAAACAAGAAGTCGTACGGTAATCATAAGATCCATCCTGAAGAACTGGCGCGAAGGGCTCACGTAAAGGGCCACTTCGCGGCTAAGGAACGGGATGAGTTCTTTGATGAAGTGTATGGCGAAGTATTAGTGGATTATTTTATAGAATGGTTGAAGACCGAACCACATGAAACAAAGTCAAGAGAGTTTCTTTACTCAGCCGCTATGGCGATGGGTAGTGTAAAAGAAAAGATGATTAACTTTGAAATGTATGGTAAGAATATTCCACACCTATTGGAGGACAACGATGAGACAGATTGATTATCAAAAGCTTTTAGAAAACTTTGATGAAATGATCAACGTTATGGAGTATGATTCAAGCCGAAGCGCCGGTAAGGCGAGGCTTAATTCAGAAACACTAGTTAATTTACATAGCCTGCGTGAAAGATACCAGGCAAAAATGAATTCACAAAAGCAGCCTGCTAAAAAGGAGGTAGCTGATGGAAAGTAATACCGAAGCAGTTATGGACTCTACCCAATTGGATGACTCTGTAGCAGAGGTACCCCAAGGTCGAACTGAGCAAGATTTGCTGGCTGACGTCATCGCACAAAGTCAATTTGTGGGAGGATCTCTACCCGAAGAGCAAGCAGTGCCCGAGATCGATCCGGAAGAATCAGAACAGGACCCAGAGTCTGAGGAAGCCGTTAACGAAGAAGTTGAAGAAGAAGATGAGGCTGAAGTAGAAGAAAAAGAAGGTGAAGATGCCGACGAAGAGTCCGCTACCGACGAACCAGAAACTTATTCTATGGATGATCTCGACTTGGAAGCAAAGGTTGCCGTCAAAATCGACGGCGAAGATACCGAAGTTTCTTTTAGTGATCTTATTAAAGGTTACTCTACTGAACAAAGTCTTTCAAAAAAGGGTCGCGAACTTGGAGAAGCAAGAAAAGAGCTTGAAGACGAATACACTCAAAAAGTAGAAGAACTGTCTACTATGTCTAAAGCTTCTGTTGCTGTTTTGTATTCCAATGAGCAAGATTTTGCCAAGCAATATCACGATATTGAGGCTAAAATTGAAAAGGCTCGAGAGGAAGGTGACTCCTTCGAAATGAATAACCTTAAAGACGAGCGAGAGCAAGTCCAGAAAAAATATTGGGACGCACGTAATCAACGTGAACAACTGACTGAAGCTGTAGAAAAGCAGACTCAAGAGCAGGAAGAAAAGATGTGGGCTGAACAGGTGGCTGAATTTAATGAAGTCATTCCAACCCTTATTCCTGACTTTAATGAAGAGACTGCATTGTCTATACGTCAGTTTGCGCTTGATGAAGGCATTCATCCCGATGTTTTGGACGCTATTGCAGATCCACAAATTGTAAAGTTTGTAGATGACTATCGTCGTCTTAAAACAGGTGTTCAGAAAGGAGCAGCAAAGCGTAAGGCTGTAGCGGTAAAGAAAGCGCCGGTACGGAAAGCCAAGACCACTAAGCAGCGTCAAGCCGCACAGGCTGAAACTGTACGTGATCGCGCTATGCGACCAGATTCCTCTAGTGAAGACCAAATGGCATACCTAAAGACTCTTGCTGAACGCTCCTTAAATCAACTTTAAATACCTTAAGGAGGTACTTAATCATGGCTAGCACTCTTGGTGTGCGGGGCGTTGGTGGACCTCAGGGTCCAGCTCGCGCCTCTGGTAAAGATGTTTCACAACGTGAGGCACTTGCCGACTTTATCACGATGATTACTCGTGATGAAACTCCGTTCATGTCGTCTATCGGCAAAACTAAAGCTACTGCGATCTACCACGAATGGCAGACCGACAAGCTTGAAGCTCCAGGCTCTTCGCGTATCGCGGAAGGTACTGACTACATCGAGCCAGATGCAACTGGTTCAGGTGGTACTGGCGCTACTCCTGCTCTCGGCGCTAAGTTCGCTGTAAGCGGTCCTAACCGTACTCGTCTTGGTAACTACACCCAGATCAATGGTAAGACTATTGCCGTGTCAGGCACTCGTCGCGCTGTAGATCAGGCTGGCGTTGCTGATGAGTATGCATATCAGCTGAAGAAGCGTGGTACAGAAATGCGTCGTGATATCGAGCATGATATGATCCACTCATTCAATACATCTGCTGCGGTAGGTGTACAGGGTAATACTGCCCGTTCCGCTGGTGGCTTCCAGGCATTCATCAACGATGGTGCAACTGTTAACTACGTAGGTCAGTGGGCAGCTCCTGCTACTACTGGCGACGGCACAGGTAAGATCCGCTCTTCGCTGACTACTACTGCCGCTCCTACTAAGGGCTCTCTGGCCCTGACTGACATTGATGGCGTAATGCAAAAGATCTATGAAGAAGGTGGTAAAGCCACTCAGATCATGGTATCTCCAAAGCTGCGTCGTGACTTCTCTGACCTGATGGTTGGCGATACTGGCGTACGTCGTAATATCGACGGCGACGGTAAGCTGCGTCAGTCAGTAGACGTGTACATGTCTGACTTTGGCGATCTGATGGTAGTTCCTAACTATATCATGGGTCTGACCAATAATGTTCAGTTCCAGAACTCTGCTGGTACTCCTGCTAACCTTGCTGCGACTACTGATGTATCTAACTTCTCGGCTCTGATTTATGATCCGATGTGGTTCAACATTGCTACTCTGCGTCCGCTGCAGGAAGTAGATGTAGGCCAGAAGGGTGATTCGACTGTCGGCATGATGGTTGAAGAGTCAACTCTGGAAGTACGCAATCCATCTGGTTGTGGTGCTATCTACGGTCTTAACTAGGCTTAATTTTAAGGAGAGTCTTTATGGCTCTCCTTATTTTTTCAGGAGATACTTATGGACGAGAAAAAGAAGAAAGAGATGAAAAAGCAGCAAATGCAAAAGCCACAGCAAATGGGCAAAGCTAACGATGCTATGTATAAAGCTATGGGTGGCAACGTTGCAGGCTATTACAATAAAGGTGGTAAGGTCGCCGGCTGTGGATCAGCTCGTAATAAGCCTTACTCGAAGTAATAAAACTAATTGGAGGTAACAATGCTAGTAATTAAACTAGACAACGGGAACGTTTACCCCGCAGAAACATGTGTATGGCGTACAGCTGACGACGCTAATGGTGGATATAAGATTACTCACTTGTCAGTTGGCACACCGTCTGTAGGAACTACTGCCGCACCTACGGCTGTTGGCTCTACTGGCGCACGTCTTGGCTATATTGGCAAATCAGGCCGCTTTGTATCATATACAGACGCGCCGTAAAGGAGTTATGAGGACATGGCTAAAGAAACAGAAATGAAGTTCCACAGTGCTACTGTAGGAAAGGAAGGCATTAAGGCCGGATTTGATGTTAAAACGGAACAGTGGCAAGCTGAGCAAGATATTACTCAGTATGTCGAACACGCCAAAGAAGAGCGTGAAAAGCAAGAGTACTATGGTCATCGTAAAGATGGTTATAGAAAGCTTGCTACTATTCCTGATATTGTAGCTCTTAAAATGCTGCAAGATCATAAGCTAGATCTTCATGATCCAGTGTTTATGAAAGATCCAAATAACATGAAAAGGCTACGCTATATCCTAATGACTGAGTATCCGGAGCTTCTCATCAATACTTAATTAGGAGGTTCTTATGGCAAGAACTCATGCTGATCTGATTTCATTAGTCCGTGATTGGTCGAACCGTGATGTACAAGTTCTTAGTGATGATATTATTAAAGACTGTTTGCGTTATGCGGCAGATAAATCTTATCGTTACCTGAGAATTGTACCACTTGAAGCGACAGTTACCTACGACTCCGCTGCCTTAACAGCCGCAACGACTTCTTCATCTACATATAACGACAGTCGTACAGAGCTTAAAGTTCCTGCCGATTTGATTGAGTTTATTCAAATTAGAGAAGTTGATGCATCAGGTAATACTACACGGATTTTTAATGAAAAGCTAGATATTCGTACTTATAACGATTATCAAGCAGAGGTTTCAGGGCCTCATTGGTCTCGTCAAGGGACTACTATTCTACTTTCACCAGGCTTTCAACAAGAGGGCTCTGTAGGTAGCCCAGTCGCAGTTGAACTGTTTTACTATAAACGTCTTCCTGCTTTGGATGCCACGTACAACGTAACAGCTGCTAACTATACAGCAGGTCTACTTACTCAATCTACACAAGGTACTACCGGATCTCAGCCGCTTTACTTGGTTACTCTCGGTGGTGTAACAACTGCATATGATACCTTAGCCGCTGCGCAAGCAGTTGGTACAGCGCAAACAGTTTACTTTGTAGGTAACGAAGTATCTCACTGGCTACGCGACGAAAACGAGCGTGTGTTGTTGATGGGTGCTTTGGCGGAAGTATTTTCATATTTACAAGAAGACGATCAAGTTCAAAAGTACGCAGCAATGTTCATGAACGAGATTACTGAACTTAACGACGAAGATAAGAAGCGTAATGCTAAAGGTGGTAATGTACAAGTTAACTACAGCGCAGGAGGACTAATCTAATGGCTACACCAGCTCAACCCTCTACTGTAACTAACTTGAACGATGCAGAACATAGCGTTGCTGCTTCAGGCGCCACAACAAAGGCTCAAGCAGGCTCCTTCTTTGGAGCTGAAGAAGCTAACTATCAAAGCATTACACCGGCCATTGCTGCTGACCTTGCCGCTGCTCAACAGTCCGCGAATGATGCGGCTTTAAGCGAGGCTAACGCAGCTACTAGCGCCGCTAACGCGGCTAATAGCGCAACTGCAGCTTCTGGTAGCGCGTCTGCGGCGTCAGGATCAGCTACTGCTGCCGCAACTTCTGCGACTAACGCAGATGATTCCGCTGATGACGCTCAGGACTGGGCAGTAAAGACTAACGGCATTGTTGAAAGTACTGATTACAGCTCTAAAGCTTGGGCTATAGGCGGTACAGGTGTAACCAATAGCATTGCAGCTGGAGCGGCGAAAGAGTGGGCTACTAAAACTGGCGGAACAGTTGATGGTACAGAGTATTCTGCAAAGCACTATGCTAACTCTATTACGGCAGACGCAGCTACGGCTTCTTCACAAGCTACTGCTGCAGCTAATAGCGCCACGGCAGCGGCTACTAGCGCTACCAACGCCGCGACAAGTGAGACGAACGCAGCCACTAGCGAGACTAATGCGGCAACGAGTGCCACTAACGCAGCTACCTCTGCTACGACAGCGACAACGCAAGCTACAGCAGCAGCGACTTCAGCTACGAATGCAGCGACTAGCGCAAGTAACGCAGCAACAAGCGAGTCTAACGCTGCTACGTCTGCGACTAATGCCTCTACTTCTGAGACAAACGCATCGACAAGTGCCACAGCCGCGTCTAGCTCAGCAACTGCCGCAGCTAATTCAGCTACTGCCGCAGCCACCTCTGCTACGAATGCTGCTACGTCAGAAAGCAACGCGTCTACATCGGAAACAAATGCTGCAACTAGCGAGACTAATGCGGCAAACTCTGCTACAGACGCCCAAGGATCTGAAGATGAAGCAGAAGCGTGGGCCCAAAAGATTAATGGCGAAGCTGTAACAGGAGAAGGATACTCTTCTAAAGCTTGGGCTATTGGTGGTACTGGGGTAACCAACACTGCAGGATCTGGGGCCTCTCAGGAATGGGCAGTTAAAACTACAGGCACTGTTGATGGTACTGGTTACTCATCTAAAGAGTGGGCTGTAGGAAGCCAGGCGGGCCAGACAGATGGCTCTGCAAAACAGTGGGCGATAGGTGGTGGAAGTAGCTATGCAACTAACACAACAGTTGACGGCACAAATTACTCTGCAAAATATTGGGCAGAACAGGCGGCTTCTCAGTTTGATAGCTTCGATGATACTTATCTTGGCGCAAAGTCTTCTGATCCTACTCTAGACAACGACGGAAATGCACTTATCAACGGCGCATTATATTATGATAGCACTAACGGCAAGCTAAAGGTTTACGACACTGGTACTCAGGTTTGGACGCCTACTCAAGAAGGTGCTACAAATGGTTTTGCTATCGCTATGGCAATCGCACTATAGGAGAATAACATGGCACAGAATTTTAGGCGATATACTTTACATAATATCGGCACGACTGCGGCTAGTATTCCTAATGCGGCAGCGTTTGATAGCTTTGATACTATTGTAGGTATTCATATCACAAACAAAGATCCTAACCAAGCTTTGGTAGATGTTTATATTAATGACGGCACTAACGACATTTACCTTGCAAAAGAAATTCCAATTCCTTCAGGTTCAGCTTTACAGGTATTGGATGGTGGAGCTAAAATCGTAGTTAAAAGCGGCGACAGACTTTGGATTAAGTCGAGCCTAGCAACAAGTCTAGATGCGTGGGTATCTGCCGTTGATGACATTAGTCAGTAGGAGGTTTAAATGGGATACGTTGGTAACGAACCATTAGAGCTATACGTCTCTAAAAGAAAACAAACCTTAACCGGTAATGGCACAACTGGACCTTATACATTAACACACTCTGTGAGTGACGCAAAAGATCTTGAAGTATTTGTTAATAACGTAAGACAAGAGCCTGCCGTAGCGTATACTGCGACAGGCACTACTCTTACTATGACAGGTAACGTGGCCTCAACAGATGATTTTTATGTAATTTATGATGGCTTTGCTCAAGGCACTACAACACCTGACGATGGTACTATTACTTCGGCTAAGCTAGCTAACGGTAGCGTTACACAAGCTAAAATAGCTTCAGGTGTACAGCTAGGCGCAGGATATTTTTTAGGCGAGAATGGAACAACAGGTGATACAACAAATGGACTTGGAGATATTTTTAGAGTTCATGAAGCGCAACTAGATACTAATGTAACTATTGCGGCTAATACTAACGCATCTGCCAATGGTCCACTTACTCTTAATGCAACCTTAACTATTAACGGAGCATTGACCATTGTCTAGTTTAAATGTCGATACAATTAATGAAAAAACCACTAATAATGGAGTAACAATAAACTCTAATATTAATATTCTAACTGGAAATAAACTTATAGCAACAGACAGCGGTTCTATTGTTGCGCCAAAAATACCAATTCAAATTAATTATATTCGTAGCAGTTCTGGTGTACAACTAAGCACTGGAACGAGCGGTGTATATATACCTTCAAGTGAAGTTCAAATTACTGCTCTAAGAGCAAACTCAGATTTTATTTATCATTGTGCAATTCCTTCAGAACACGATAATACTTCAGCTACAAATGCTTTTGCTCAGTTATATCGCCAAATAAACGGCGGAGGATTTAGTTACGTTGATAACTGTACTACAAATCTTCAAGCTCCTGGAATGAACGGAACTATGCTTCACAGTCTTACCTTTATGGATTATAATTATGGAACAATTAACGCCGGTGATGTGATTGATTATAAAGTAATGGCATCAGTTAATGTGGCAGCTACTAGTCTTTATCATTTTAATCAACCAAACTTAGGTGGACAACCTAGCAATGAAAGCGGAAACTTTAGTCATGGCTGGGTTATGGAGATTGCACAATGAGTAGTATATTAGGCGTTGAAACGCTCCAACATACAAACGGCACTACAGCCGCTACGATTGATAGCAGTGGCAATATTACTGCTAGTGGAAATGTAATCACACCAGCTAGGCCAGCTTTTCAGGTAGGTTTTACGACATCAGTTTGGGTTCAACCTAGTGCCGCAACAGAAATAGCATTTGATGATGTATATTTTAATATAGGCAGTAACTATTCAACATCAACAGGTAGATTTACTGCTCCTGTTGACGGTGTGTATTATTTCGGTGGAAAGATGTATTTGATGAATGGGTCAGCCACTTCTTCTTTTTATATTAAGAAAAACGGTGTTACAGATAATAGAAGAATTTACATTCAAAGTGAAAACACAGCCGCAGATAACACTGCAACTATAAGTGAAATGTTTGATTTAACTGCTGGCGATTATGTATCTGTATCTTGGGCGGCTGGGCAGTATTACACAAGACATTCGACATTTAATGGCTACCTAATAGGATAGGAGGACAGGATGACAGGAATACTTAAAGTAGACAACATCCAGAATTCCTCTGGAACTAGCGCGATGACTATTGATAGTAGTGGGAATATTACTGCTTCAAGTTATTTTCGTCAAACAAGCCCTATTGCATTTTCTGCAAAAAGTAATAGTGGAAACATTGCGGTTAACAGTTCGGTAATACCTTTCAGTATTGAAAATTTTGATATAGGTGGAAATTACGATCCTTCTCAATATAGGTTTGTAGCCCCAGTTAATGGTGTTTATCATTTTGATTGTCATATCCATAGCTCAAGCGCACAATCTTCTGCAGCTTGGATAAGAGTAAATGGAAATAATTACATGCGCGGTTATCATGCAAGTGCTTCAGGTGGTTATGAAGGACAATTTATTCTTAATGCAAATCTGCAACTTAATGCAAATGATTATGTTGATATGTATTCTCCAGGCAATTACAGTTTTTACTTAGTATCTGGTTATAATGAATTTAGCGGATTTTTAATAGGATAGGAGAACAACATGGCACTTAGCAAAATACCTGCCGAAGGAATATCAGGCCAGTTAGGTGCTGGTTATTTTACAGGCGAAAACGGTAACACTGGGGATGTTACTAACGGGCAAGGAGATATTTTCCGTGTACACGAAGCTGCAGTAGATACAGCAGTTACTATCCCTGCTAACACAAATGCGCTTGCTGCAGGACCACTTACGTTTAATGCAACGCTAACAGTAAACGGAACTTTGACGGTGGTGTAGTATGGCTAGTAAAATAATTGTTAATGAAATAAGTGCGCCTACTACAGGTGCTAATGCTAATAAGGTGATTATTCCTTCGGGTGTAACGCTAGATGCTAGTGCTGGAACGCTTAAACCCAGTTCAGGTGCTTTAGTACAAGTAGCGCACGTTCGATCTTCAACAGAAGTAACTGTTGGTGGTACTAGTTACGTAACAATTTTTGATGGAGACTTTACTCCGCTGTATAATAACAGTATTATTTATATTGATTTATGTACACAAGTTGGGAAGCGAGCATCAGGTGAAGTTCAATTTAATCATCGTTTACAAAGAGACAGTACAACTGATGTTACAACTCATTTTAACACAACGCACACTTCAAACTTCGATGTGTTTCGTGCGCCAGATACAGGCAACGCAAATTTACATGTTCCCCTTTCGTATTATTTTTTAGATCAACCAAATACAACATCTTCAGTTAATTATAGATTTCAAGTTGTAAGGCCAAATTCTGGTTACCCAACTACTTATTTTAATTTTGGTGGTAGAACAGCTTCACATATGAGATTCATGGAGATTGCACAATGACAACTATATATGTAGATAACATTGCGCCTAATCTCCAGAGCAAGATTAGTGCGCCTAACCTGACGTTGCCGACAGGTAGTGTCATTCAAGTTGTTCACCGCACATCGTCTGATGTCTATTCTGGTAATGTGTCTGGCAGTCAAATCCAAGCAAGCTCAAACAGTTGGGTTAGCGGCGGTACAGAAAGCGAACTTACAATCACACCTAAGTTCGCTAACTCCTACATTCTGCTGACAGCCGTAATCAACACCGACAATGCGGGTACTGATTACAGGGCTATGTACACCTTTTTCAAAAGTGTAAACAACGGCTCATACACTAATGTAACGCCTAATAACTCTAACAATTATGACGCTCTAGCTAGGGTTCACGACACTGGTGAACGAATAATTATTGGTCAGGAAATGCAATTCTATGATGCGATTTCCAGCACCCAAACACATCGCTACAGAGTGTATGTCAGAAATCAAAATGCCAACCAACTAGCACGAATGAGGAATGACATCATTCCGCTGAAATTTACAGCAATGGAGATAGCAGGATGAGCAGTATTATTAAAGTTGATGCTATTCAAAATGCAACTGGTACTAATGCACTAAGCATTGATAGTAGCGGTAATATAAATATGCCTCAAGTACTAACAAGTAAAGCTGTAGCATTTAGTGTTTATCATAATAGTCCTGCGTCAATTGCTGCTACTGCTTCTTATGTAAAATTACCATATGATTCTACAAACTATGACAGTCATAATGCGTTTAATTTTACAAATGATCAATATGTAGTACCAATTGCTGGAATTTATTTGTTTAATATGAGTGTTCTTCAACTTTCAAGTATGTCTAGTAACATATCATTTCACTTAAATGGCACAGAGAAATTGCCGCAATATAGAGCAATCACAGGAACTACAGAACAAAATGTTTCTGGATCAGTAATTCTTGATTGCAACGTTAATGATACTGTTGACGTGCGAATAAAAACTACTAGTAGTCCAGCTGGCTCATACTATAGAACTCATGGTGGTTTTCACGGACATTTAATAGGATAACAGGAGAAATCAATGACAGATGTCGCAAAGGCTCTTACTGAGCTTAATATTACAGAGTGGGTATTACGCGGAGAACCTACTACTGAAGCTGAGTTTAACTCAATGTTCCGCAAAGTAACTGGCGCAGACGCCAACGGAACAGCAATCGAAAGCGACAACCCATCTGATTGGGGTGTCACATGGACACAAGTATCAGCCAAGAAGGATGAACTTGTAGCCGCAGAACCAACGCGTCTTCTTCGTGAAGAGCGTAATAGGCGTATTGCAGAAACTGATTGGTGGGCTGGTTCGGATCATACTATGACAGATGATCAAACTACTTATCGTCAAGCACTTCGAGATATTACTACACAAACACCTACACTTAATAGTAATGGTGAATTACAAGGAATCACTTGGCCTACTAAGCCTTAAAGGAGAGTTAAATGAGTAACGCTAGACATCTTGCCGATTTGCTTGATACATCAGGAGATGTCAAGTCAGGACACCTTAGCAACCTTGATTTATCGCTTGACACAACCCCTCAACTAGGTGGTAATTTAAGCCTTAATAATTTTAATATTTCAGGAACAGGAAACGTTTCTGCAACAGATATTGATGTTTTAGGTAACTTTAAATTATCTGGTGAATCAATGCGAGTTCAAAGACAACGAGTCCAAGGACAAATAACTGGAGTAACAATTAATTCTAGTAGTTGGACAACAATTGTAGATGTTAGTATTACTGTTAGAGAAGGCTCTAGTTGTCTAGTAATGGCTAATGCAGATCAAAACGTTAATGGAACTGATGGATGGCAATGGGTTGCCTTGTTTAGAGGAACTTCTATGATTGGCACTAGTACTATTTCAGTTGAACAATCAGGTTGGAATGATAATTTTCATCCGCATCATTGGGATGATAATTTAACTGCAGGAACATATACATACGCGTTAAAGGCTTACAATGGTGCTAATTATATGTTTTGGGGAGAACATTCTGACCCAACCATTCAAGTTATTGAATTTGCAAAAACATAGGAGGTTTAAATGCCATATATAGGAAAATCTCCTGGAAAGTTAGGGGTTAGACAACGTTATTATTATACTGCTACAGGCAGTGAAACCTCTAAATCAGGTGCAGATGATAATGGTCTTACACTAAAGTTTGAAGATGGTGAGTACGTAGACGTATACCTTAACGGTAGTCTTCTTGTTGCTGGGTCAGACTATAATACAGCCACAGCCAATACTATCTCAGGACTTGCTGCACTAGCTGCTAATGATGTACTTGAAGTAATCGTGTATGACATTTATAGTCTTGCTAAAACAAACAGTGAAGCACAACGTACAAAGTATTACGTCACGGCTACTGGCGGTGAAACAAGCATAAGTGGTACAGACGACAACGGTGCTACCATTACGTTTAGTGCTGGTGCGCAGATAGATGTACGTCTTAACGGTGTATCACTAAAACAAGGTGATGACTATAACACTACAACGGCTAACACAGTAGGTGGCCTTACTGCACTTACTGCCGGTCAACTCGTAGAAATCGTAGTATATGAAAAATTTGTATTAGCAGATATGGTTAAAAAGTCTGGTGATACTATGACAGGCGGTCTTAGTGCGCCTAGTATTACTAGTACTGGTGGAGTATCAGGAACTACAGGTACGTTTAGTAGTGATATATCAGCAGTAAACGCAGACCTTAGCGGAAGCTTAGGTATTGGTACAACCTCTCCTGCAAAGCCACTCACGGTAGATGGCGGTGCTGATTACAGCGTCGTGTTACGATCGGCTAGTAGTAGAAGTGGTTTGGTTATGCATACCCCTGGCACTGGTGCATTAGGTAATCCAGCAGCATCAGCCTTGTTGTTGACAGACAATACGTTCCGGTTGGGTACAACAAACCACTACAACATTATTATGGACCAGAGCGGTCGTGTAACGATGCCAGCACAACCAGCGTTTTTTGCAGCTGGAAGCGGTACAACCATAAACAACGGTGCGGACACCAAAGTATCATTTGGCACTGAAGTATTTGATATTGGTTCAAATTATTCAACTTCGACTAGTAGGTTCACTGCTCCTGTTGGCGGAGTTTACCTTTTTAAGTCCGTAGTTCGCGTCCCTTTGGCAGGGTCGAATATGCGCTTTGATATGCTGTTTACAGTAAACGGGTCAGGCCGTGCTGGTGAAGGCATAAACCAACAAAATACTAACGATCCAAGCGTTTCATCATCTGTTATTATATCTTTGAGTGCAAACGATTATGTTGAAGTTTGGGTTAATCAAAACTCAGGAAGTAATGGTAGTACGTCTTCATCTTTGAATTTAGCACAAGGTGGCACTGAACACGCAACCCATTTTTGTGGCTACCTACTAGGCTAAACAGGAGTAAATAAAATGCCTTCAATTACAATCGAATTAACAGACACTGAACTCAAGTGTATGGAATACGCGGCAGTTAGCCCTCAAGACTGGGCTGATAATGCTATAACAAACCGCGCCAGAATTGCTGGCAATGAAATCGTGGCAGCCTTAGTAGCGCATTGCAACGCTAATGAGATTGCTATTGCAACAGGCAAGGATGCTCAAATTGCACAAGCTTTTGAATTAGGCGTAGTGCAAACAGCAGCAGAAGCACGAGCCGCTTCGGAGGCGGCAAATGACTAGAGCAAGAGATATGGCTAATATAGCCGCAGGATCTTTTGATGTTCCTTCAGTAGCCGATGGTATTATTACTTCGGCTAAGCTAGCAAGCGGAGCTATTACTAGTGCAAATTTGCCTAGTGGCACTGTGTTGCAAGTTAAAAGCACAATATATTCTCCAAATAGAGTAGCTACTACTAACACTGCAATGCAAGACACGGGCCTTTCTTTAAGTATGACTCTTTCTTCATCCTCAAATAAAGTTTTTATTATGGTTAATGGAGGTCATTGTTATGTTGAGTCAGGGTTTTCTGATGGTTTAATTGAAACAATTTGCAGAACGTCAAGTACAACTTATAGCACCTCAAATGACTTAAACGGAGGAGAAGGTTTTGGATTTGGTCAACTATATAACGCCGCCTATTTAAACACTGGAGAACACTCGATGGCAGTTCTTGATGAAACTCCAGGGTCAACTTCTGCGGCATATAGGTGCTTTTTTAGGTCAAGGTCTGGTGGTTCAGTTGTTTGGCATGAAAACAACGCCTCTAACGTAACAATGACTCTTATGGAGATCGCAGGATAATGGACGAAACAAAAGCGCAATTAGACGCACACGAAAGAGAATGTGCCATCCGTTATGAGATGGTTCACGGTAAACTTGAACAACTAGACAAAAGGATGTGGCGACTTGAAGCCATGATTATGGGTTCTACTATTCTTGTAGTAACACTTGCAGCGACAATGTTAATTAAACTTTAGGGCTATACAAATGCTTGCAGAACTCGCAGCAGCTAACGCGGCCTTTGCTGTAATTAAGAAGGCTGTCTCAAACGGTAAAGAAATCGCAGACTGCGCGTCAGCTATTTCAAAGTTTGTGAATGCAAAAGAGGACTTGCAAAAGAAAGGAAATCGCCGTAAAAACTCTCTATTCAATAGCCAAAAGGCAGATGACTTAGAAGAGTTTATGGCACTAGAAAAAATACGGCAACAAGAAGAAGAGCTAAAACAATACATGATCTATGCTGGAAGACCTGGTCTATGGAATGATTGGGTTAGGTTTCAAGGTCAGGCTCGAGTAAAACGACAGCAAGAGAAAGAGGCTCGTAAAAAGCGAATAGCGTTTATTGGCGAGATTGCTTTGATTAGTACTCTTATAGTGTTGTTTGGTTTGGTTATTGTATTTTTTGTATGGCTTGGATTAGAACATAGTAGGAGGACAGGATGATACAGGCTCTTATTGGACCAGTAACAGGATTGCTGGATAAATTTATAGAAGATAAAGATCAAAAGGCTGCACTTGCCCATGATCTTGCAACGATGGCGGAAAAACACGCCCATGATCTGGCAAAAGGTCAACTTGAAATTAACAAAGCTGAAGCGTCGCATCGAAATATTTTCGTGGCTGGTTGGCGTCCATTTATTGGTTGGACTTGTGGTGTTGCTTTATTTTGGCATTTTGTAGGTCTACCTATTACACTGTTTGCTGTGAGCTGGTTTGCAGTAGATATTCCTGAATTGCCTACATTTGATATGGAAACTCTTATGACTGTATTGATGGGTATGCTAGGTCTTGGTGGACTACGTACTTTCGAAAAGATTAAAGGTAAAACTCAATGAACATAGACGCTTTTAAAGAAGAGATTATAGCAGACGAAGGTGTAAAGTATGAAATTTATCTCGATCATCTTGGTCTGCCTACTTTTGGCATTGGTCACCTTATTACTGAGGCTGATCCTGAACATGGACAACCTATCGGAACGCCAGTCTCGGAAAGCCGAGTGAATACATGTTTCTACAACGACGTTGAGCTGGTTCTTAACGATTGCATGATACTATATCCTGACTTCGAAGATCTACCTGAAGAAGCCCAGAGGGTCATAGCGAATATGATGTTTAACATGGGTAGGCCACGTCTAAGCAAATTCAAAAAGATGAAAGAAGCTGTAGATGCTAGAGATTGGAATGCTGCTGGATATGAGATGGTTGATAGTCGTTGGTATAAGCAAGTTCCTAATAGAGCAGAAAGATTGGTGAATAGAATGCATGCTCTTGCGTAGTGTCGTGTCTCCTATTACAGACCCGAAAACTATGTAAAGAGGAAAGACAAATGCATAACACAGAATATCTCGGACCTCAAAGCTCGTTGTCGCAAGAGATCGACATGATGAAGTATCGTCAAGAAAACGAAAGCTTTGATGAAAAGATTAAACGTATTGCAAGGGCTCTCTGTGATGGTCAAGAACATCGTTATAATCTGGAAGATATTCTAGGTAATATGCGTTTTCTGCCAGCAGGACGAGTACAAGCAGCCGTTGGATCAAACAGAATTACTACTGCCTACAACTGTTTTGTAAGTGGTGATATTGAAGACAGTATGAATAGCATTATGGAGAAGGCCAGTGAAGCAGCTGAAACTATGCGTAGAGGAGGCGGTATCGGTTATGACTTCTCTAAGATCCGCCCACGTGGTGACAGGATTAAATCACTTGATAGCCAGTCGTCGGGGCCGGTTAGTTTTATGGGCATATTTGATGCTGTATGCCAAACCATCGCGAGTTCGGGACATCGGCGAGGTGCACAGATGGGCGTTCTTAGGGTTGACCATCCGGACATTGAGGAGTTCGTTGCTGCTAAACGTAATTCTGACAAGCTTACTGGTTTTAACGTTAGTGTAGGTATCACAGACGAATTTATGGAGGCCGTTCTCAATGATGGGGATAGTTCTTTTACACTGCGCTTCAATGGAGTCGAACACAAGACCATTGATGCGAAAGCATTGTGGGACGAAATCATGTCGTCGACTTGGGATTGGGCAGAACCTGGTGTGCTGTTCATTGACCGCATTGCTGAATACAATAACCTATTTTATTGCGAAGACATCAGCGCCACAAACCCGTGTGGTGAGCAGCCTTTGCCTGCTTATGGCGCTTGCCTGCTTGGTTCCTTTAATCTAACAAAGTATGTCACTATGCCGATCACGCTTCCAGATACTGACGCTGAAGTAAGGCACGCCCACTTTGATTTTAATCAATTCAAGAAGGACATTCAGGAAGTCGTGAGGGCTATGGATAATGTCATTGATAGAACTATCTATCCACTCAAACAGCAATCAGACGAAGCAAAGAACAAGCGCCGTATGGGACTTGGCGTCACTGGTTTGGCTAATGCCGGAGAAATGCTCGGTATGCCGTATGCCTCAGACGAGTTCCTTGTGTGGGCAGAAAAGGTATTCGCCTGCTTGCGTGACAATTGCTACAGAGCATCAGCTCGACTTGCAAAAGAAAAGGGCGCATTCCCGCTCTATCGTGAAGACTACTTGAAGTCAAACTTTATTAGAGGTCTACCGGCCTCAGTTAAGAAGGAGATTCGTGAACATGGCATTCGTAACTCACATCTCACTTCAATCGCTCCTACAGGTACTATTAGCCTAGTTGCTGATAACATTAGTGGAGGAATTGAGCCGGTATTTAGTCATTACTATGACCGTACCATTCAAACTTTTGAGGGCCCGAAGGTTGAAAGAGTGGAGGATTATGCTTATGCTCATGGTGTAGAAGGTAAAACAGCAAATGATATTTCAGTACAGGATCATTTAGCAGTTTTGCTTTTAGCTCAAAACTACATTGATTCTGCGTGCTCAAAAACGTGTAATGTAGGAGATGACGTCTCATATGATGAGTTCAAACAGGTCTATGTTGATGCCTGGAAAGGCGGGGCGAAGGGATGCACAACGTTCCGACTTAGTGGTAAAAGATTTGGGGTACTCCAAACCGTGGAAGAAGAAGCGGAGGTACCTAGCGAGACTACGGAAGTGGCTGAAGAAGAGGGAAAGGTTGAGGCTTGCTTCATCGACCCGCTCACTGGCCAAAAAGAATGCGCATAGAGGTCGTTGGCCCGCCACCGGAAATCAGACAGGAGCGGAAGAGTATATGCAATCAATGTGAATACTATAAATCTGCTCTTGACTTTTGTTCTCAATGTAAATGTATAATGTCACTTAAAACTAGACTGGCTTCTGCGTCATGTCCTATAGATAAATGGAGAGAATATAATGGCTGAAATGAATACGCCACCAATTGCTAATCTGTCTCAGTACGGACTAGTGATTGACACAGCTCCTTCCAGCATCGCGCAAAACGCTTTTAGCGACGGCAAAAATGTACGGTTTGGTAATGGTGCAGTAAATAAAATGGAAGGCGAAGTTCTTCTAAATAATATTGCAGCTGATTCAAACTTGGATACGATTTATACAGGTACTGGCAACGAGCTTGGAGCTTCTAAGTATATTGCCTATTGGCCTAATCCAAATCTTGGAGATCTGTATGGCTATTACATCTATGTCATGGAAGTCCTTAACTCACAAGGAGTTCCTATCGCCCATAGAGTTTATGTGCAAGACCAATCAGGAAACCGTGAAGATATTACTCCAACTGGCTTGACGAATGCCGACGGCTATCCAGGTTTTGCAACAAACGGTAGGTGGCAGCATACACTTTTCTCAGGTGGTTTTACGTTTATCATTAATAATGGTATTCAAAAGCCTCATGCAATTAAAGACGAGACTACAACAGTAGACGTAACCCAGCTTGGCAACCTATTTGAGTTGCCGGGTTGGGACTCATATAATATTGAAAGCGCCTTATATGACATGACTTGGCGTACCGAGTTTGGCTATACATTCGACCTTGGAGTTAAGATTGACTTTACAGAGTATAGACTTAAGGTCGAAGTTCATAACTCAAATTATACGTTTACTGCCGTAGGAACTACAAACAATATTACGCTAGCTCTTAATGCTAGCACAAATACTCATACGTTAACGTTTAATTCGCAGTCTATTGCAGACGGCAACGCTATGAAGGTTATACTAGAGTCTTTGCAGCCTGTAGAGGTTCGCTGTAATATTATCAGATCGTTTGGGCAGTTGCTTGTTGCAGGTGATTTGACAGAAGTAAATCAGAGCAGCGGAAACATTGTACGTAAACTTGCAGGTGTTGTACGTACCTCAGACTTGGCCTTACCGGGCGCTTTGCCACATAACTGGAATCCGTTTGCAAGTGGTGTAAGTACCGCTGAAGAATTTATCTTGTCTGATACTAACGTGGTTCAGGATCTTGTATCCTTACAAGGCGCGCTGTACATTTATACCACTAACAGTATTCATGTCATGCGTCTTACCGGTAACGCTGATGTTCCTGTTTCGTTTAATCCTGTTACAGACAGCTATGGTGCTTTGTCTACTGATGCCGTTATTGAATATGATGGTAAACACTTTGTTATCGGTAACAACGATATTTACCTATTTCCTGGTCACCCAGCAAACATTCAATCGGTGGCGGACTCTAAAGTACGTCAGTACTTCTTTGATCAGCTTAGCCCGCTGCATGAAGCGTCGCTGTTTACGTTGCTTAATGTGGCTCATGATGAGATTTGGATTTGCTATCCTACAATCGACTCAGTAGCAGGTGAATGCGATGAAGCTTTGATTTGGAATTATCGTGATTCTACTTGGACTAAGCGCGATTTGAATGACGTTATTTCAGGAGATACTTCACCGGTAAGAGGTGGTGGTATTCCAGTAGCTGCGATTCAGCCTACATCAGGCACTTCAGGTAGCGATACAGCAATGAACTTAGGTCGCCAAGAAGTACAGTCGCTTACTGTTTCAGGTAAGATACGTGCTCCACATACTGGCGTTCCACAAATTCAGCGTCGTACTTTGCCTACGGTACCTTCATATACTGCAGCAGGATACGAGCAAATTGAAGTTACAGTTTCTGGAGATGCAGGTGAAGATACTGAAGTAGCTTCTCACACAATAACCTTTCCTAATGCTACACTGTTTACAAGATCGACAGCTATTGGTGGTGGTTTTCAAGTAAGTTGGACGCAAACTAATAATAGTACTGCAACTAACCTTACTATTAATGGCTCACAGCTATTTCCAACTAACGATGGTTTAGCAAAAACTGGTTCAGATGTTGCAACAGCACTTGCTAATTATATTAATGGCATTACGGCTAGCACTGATCCAATATTTGATTACACAGCTACAGCAGTTGGTCAAACGGTTACGCTAACGTCTAACGCAGTAGGTATTAGAAACATATCTAATATTTCTGCCTTGTCATACACCGGTACAACTACCTCGACAAGTGGTACAGGTACTAACAACGGCGTTTCAGTCACGTACCAGCATGTAAACCTTGGGTCGTCAGGACAATTTACAGTACCGGGTACTGGTGGAACTTCTGCTGTACCTTACTATCAAACAAACAGTTGGTCAAATTGGGGCAACACAAGTAACAACGACAGAAACGGTCACATATTTCCTACAAGCCAAGATAACATTAACGCTTTGCAAGCCTTTCTTGGTGGATGGACAAGCGCCGGAGCTGGCGGTCCTGATGGTACTGACTTAAATGCCACATACACAGTTACTCGCCAAGGTAATCTATACTTTATTTTGTCTGGCTCAGGTGGAGGTGGTGCTGACCACAACTACGGTGGTGGCGCAGCTGCAGCAGCTAAAGGCACAATTGCAGCGCAAGTAGGAGATACTATTAGCGTAACTGCAGGTGCAGCTATGCGGTTTGACAGGTTTGGTGGTGAAGGCTATGATGGCCGAGCTTCGCGTATTCGTTGGTATCGTGGTGGAACTTTGCTAGCTGACATTACTGCTCCAGGTGGTAAGAAAGGCTATAACAGTTCTCCTGCTGGCCAATCAAACGTTGTTACACCTACATCTGCTCCTAGTGGAGTAACTAATTACGTAAGATTTAGAGGAGAAGGATCAACTAGTTCTGTACTATCGGGCGAAAACAATCGTGGTGGTAGTCGTAACGGTGGTCGTGGCTACTTTACGCTTAACGGCGGTGGTTCTCAATACCAAGGTCGTACACAACCAAGTAGTCTAAGATGGACGCCAAGTGGCCGTGCTTGGGGTGATGGTACACAAGCCCACTCTGATAATCCAGCATGTTGTACATGGAATGCTATTCCTCCGGGCGTAGTGTTTTTGTGGCAAGATCCTATTCGCACTGATTATACGATTACAAACAATCGTACAAACGCCACTCATCCGCTTCAAACAGAGCTGTTTAACGTTCATCTTGCAGCGGCTGGATCTAGTACTTCTCAAGACGTAGGCTCTTTACCTTCGGGTCAAAGCGCTACGGCAAGCTTTAATGGTGTTTATACGAATACAAACTGGACCGGTAACATGGTTCAGACGACTACTCAAAACATAAACACTAACGTAGCTGATCCTAACGGAGCCACTGTTGCTGGTTCAACTATTGAAATTGATCGTGTTGATAGTTCAGCAACGTATACTAAGTCTATTACATACGAAGATTTGAATGCACCGCATGGTTCACCGCCAGTTAACTATCGCTCAAACTTAGGTAGTAGCTTTAGTTTTCAATGGCATAACCGAACATTTAGTGGTAATCAAAATGGTTGGGGAACTTCAATGGTTCGTGAAACTGACCAGCAAGTTTGTTATTTACATGCATCAAGTGTAACTGCAGGTAGGCATGGCTGGCGTTGGACTGCAGGTCAAAGCGGTTATACCCAACAACCTTATTACATTACCATGGTTGTAACAGGTAGACACAGAACAACTTCAAATGGTACGTTTTTAACTGGTACACATTATTATACAATGGAAATTACTCGTAATCATCTTAGTGATGGTCAAGCACCCGCAAGACGACACACAAGTAATCCAGGTAATCCAAATCAAAGTAGTATGGCTAGTGGATCTGGAGTAGTTGAAAGTAATATCTATTATCTTTACGATTTAACTAGTTGTAGAGTTGAGTGGTATTTTAATACTTATCAACCGGGTACTTCTTCTGCTTCGTTTGGATTTTCTTTTGCTAATAATGCTACAGGTATTGGTTACGACTTTAAGGTTCGTAAGTCAGCTAATACTGGTCCAGCTTCAACAACTGTACCAGCAGCATTAACACTTACTACTAGCTATCAAACACTGCTTGCTAATACGCAGTCTTCAAGTATTAACGTACAAGGCTCGTATACAGTGTCTGATGGTACAAGCGCAAGTGTTACTGCATCGTCTACTAACGTAGATCCAGGAGTAGGATACTACGGAATATCTGCGGCTGATAGCCCAGCTATTTCTACTACAGTATCTCAAGCAGCTACATCTAACGTACCAGCTATTAACATTGACTTGTCTCCGTTTGTAACAGACATTACTGACGAGTCCGACTTTAGCGACCATATCGTTAACGAGCTACAAACATATGTAGAGTTTGGTGGTAGAGATCCTGGTATCCCTAATCAAACGCAGCCAATTGGAGCCTATTACTACGTAACTAAGCAATCTGGCGCAGATCCTGTGTTGATCACGCGTGTACCTATTCAAGCAGGCGCTATAAGATCTATATCGTCTACTACAACAGGTACTTCAGCAGGTCAAAACGATTACACTGGCGTAAGTCAAACTTCCACTAGTGGATCAGGAACAGGCGCTACATTTGACATATCAACAGACGGACAAGGAGCTTATCTTGTTACGTTTGCTGATCCAGATAAAAGCAACAGTCCAGGAAGCGGATACGCTGTAAACGATACTATCACAATTGCAGGAACTTCGTTAGGAGGTACATCGCCAGCTAACGATCTTGTTCTTACAGTAGATAGCGTTGTTGCAGGTTCTACTAACGACGGCTCTCTTTCGTTTAGCTTCTTCACTGAGAAGGATGGAGTTAAATATCCAGAGACCACGTTTGGTGGTAATGTTTCTGCTAATCTTGCAGTAGTTGCAAGTGGAGGTATTGGATCAGTTACTGCTCCTATTGTTCGCTTGTCTTTTGATGGTACTAATACCGATACAGTTTTGTTTGGTACAAACGATCAAGATGACATTGCGTCTAAGCTGGCTCTTGCCTTGCAAAATACTGCGGCATGGACAGCAAATAGTAGTGGTGCAATCATTACAGCTACGAGAACTGCTAAAGGTCCTAATAGTAACTTTATCAATGTGTCTGTTGTTTCAGACCCTGATAACTTGCTTCCATCTAACTTTGCTGGAGCTTTCACAGAGCTACAGCCTGGTCAGAACTCAAGTACAGGAACTGCTGATGTAGTAGTTAGCTTACCTGCTAGTCAGTTTTTGCCTGCACAAAACGTAACAGTACCTATGACTGGCACGACAGATGCTGAGCTTAGCTCGTCTGATATCGCTGCCTTAATTAGAGCTGCAACGTTTACAGGGTGGACTACAGGTGGAACAGGATCTACCGTTACGTTTACTACAGTAGGAAACTACTCGGTAAATAGGCTAGACAACGGCTTAGGAACAGGTGTAGTTCAAAGTTATCTGTATGAGCAAACTCCTGACGACAAGAATAATCTGTTTAAGGTTTATCTTGATCCGGTGTCTGCGTCTACAGCAACTGAAACTACTGCTGGTATTACTGTTAGGTATTCTGAACCAACTGTGTATCGTGTAAACTACTCTAACGGAGACTTCCAAGACTTTGTATTTGGAGGAACTTACAACGGTGCGTTAGCTACTAACACTGCGTTTGTTACTGACATTTACTCAGGTGGCAGCAGTTCTACAACTTACAATATAACTCAAATCTCTACTGAGCTTTTCACTGAGATTAAGAGTTTTGCAGGTCGTAGATTGTCTGTTACTCGAGATAGCGCAAACGAAAAGGTGTCAGCAACTCCAGTACAGTACAGTCAAAATGGATTGTGGGTTCAGTCTATTCAAGTTTTGAGTAGAGGAACTACATCACCTTCTACATTAGCTGTTACAGTTCCTACACCAATAGTCGACGCAACAATAGCTGAGACTATTAGTGTTGTTAGTACGTTTGATCCTGACAGGCCTTGGCCTATTGATCAAGTAAAGAAAGGACGTAACTATCCTATCTTTATTCAAACGTCAAGTAATGCTAACGGTGTAGTTACATCTAACCGCATACGCGCAGCTGACATTGGCTACGAGTTTGGAGCAGATCCATACAATAATGTAGCCGGTACTCAGTACATCTCATTTGTAGAACGTAGAGATCTTCCGGTCTCGCCTGAGTTTGATACAGAAGAGATAAGTCGTGTAGCTATGTGGGCAGATGGTGGTACACGTCAAGTTCTTGGTGGTCCTTTGTTTAGAGCTACTATTAACTTGCGTATGACTGGCACAGATAATACTGCTGAACTTCCAAGCTTACAAACAAGCGCTGATCGCGAAAACGAGTTTATTATTGGCGACAATTATAAAGTCGATATGCGTGTCAACGGTCGATTTGCAAACCTGCGTATTGATGACGCAGAGCCTACAGATGGCGCAGCAGCAAATAATAGTCGAGCTTGGTCTGTATCCGGGTATCAATTAGATATCGATAAAGGAGGAGAAAAGTAGTGCCGGTAAATAATCCACCTGTTTCAGAAGACCTTAGCCATAACGCGTGGCAGTTTGAAACAAACGAAAAAGTAAATGAAACGGAGCAGCGTCTAAACGCGCTGCTTCGTGCGATTAAGACTGCAACCAGTTTATCTGACTTGCAAGAAAAAGCTAAGAAAATATGAGGATATAATGACAGCTAAACTACTAGACAAAGAAGAACTTGCTTTACGATGGGGTGAGATAGAACCGCAAATTGCTCGAGCTGTGGCCCATGGCCTTGGCGAAAGTTCTACTCATGACCTGTTTCTAGAATGTTTAGATGGTATAGCCCAGTGTTGGGCACATGAGGATGGTTTTTGTATTACTCGCATAATCCGATTTAGCCAATACAACCAGCTACAAATTGTCGCCTGTGGTGGCAAGAACTGGTTTGAAGTAGGTCCGGCCTTTCTCGAAGTGATGGAGCAATTCGCTCGAGATATTGGCTGTCGGAACGTTTCCATCTGGGGACGTAAAGGATGGAAGCGTGTATTGAAAGACTATCATGAACCATACACAGTCCTAATCAAGGAGCTATAAATGTTTGAAGACGAAATTTTTGAAGACTTAATGGGAGTAGTTGTTGAGACTGGCTATGCGCCGCTTGACAAGAAACTGAACTCCCATATCTGCTATAAAGGCGGAGGAGGTGGAGGCCAAACCGTTACCAAATCAGGTATCGACGAAGAGTTTAAGCCTTACCTTGAACGTGCGCTTAGCGACGTAACAGATAGATACGAACGCGAAGTAGCACAAGGTCCTGACGCCATCGTAGCTAAGCTAGATCCTCGCCAAACACAAGCGCTTGGAGAACAAGAACGCTTGGCCCGTGATGCTATCTCAGGTACAGGTATCTATGACGTAAAAGGTGAAACACAACGACAGCTGCAAAATCTTGCTGGTCAACAAATGGCTGCTAGTCCTACTGCTCTCGGTTCTGCGAGATCTATACGTGCACAACAAGCTGCGCTAGCAGATAAAGGATATGAATTTGCCAAAGACCGTATGAAGATTTCAGAAGGCGGAGTTGGCGCTCTTGGAGAAGTTGGTAGTGCTTATCAAGAATACGCACAACGCCGGCTTGATGCACCACACACAAGTGCTGAACGCTACTTTGGCTATTTGTCAGGTGCTCCACAAACTACAACACAAACTCAAAGCGGCGGTGGAGGTAAGTAATGGCTGTAAGTATTGCAACTCCTGATACTAAAGGTACAGGTCAAAACATTCGCCCTACTCAAGCGCCTCCTCCTGGTCCGCTAGCCTCTAAGCCTTCTCTTACAGACCAGGCTACTGGCATGGCTAAAGATATGGTCATGCGGAAAGGCGTTGAAATGGCTACTGCACCAGTAGAAACTGCCATGCAGACAGGCTTTGATAAGGTTATGACAGGCATTAAAGGAGCTTTTACTCCTGCTTCTCCTACTCTTACCGCTTTGCCTGGTGGACCAACAATCGCTAATGCTAGTACTGCGGCGCAGTCGCTAGGGCCTACTATGGCTAAAGCCAATATGCTAGCAGCTCCTACTACAGGTGCCTTGCCTGGCACACTAGCCGCAAAGGCTGGTGCTGGAACTTTAGCTAGTACAGGCGGAACAACCGCCGCGGCTAAGCTAGCAGGAATGAGCGGAGGTGCAGCTGCCGGCGGAGGTATGGCCGCTCTTGGCGCCGCTGTTCCTTACATTGGTATGGGCCTACTTGCTGGTAAGGCGTTTGGACTATTTAATCGTGGTGGTGAAGTGCATGGACCTTTGTCACTAGCAGGTATCTCAAAGGTAACATATAAAAATAAGGGTGGTGGCATCTCAGAAGAGCTACAACTACAAATGAAAGGACCATTGTCTCAGTAGGAGGGAATCATGAAGCTTAAAAAGTTTGAGCGAAAAGACCGTTATGGTAATATGATTTCCATGGAGTTCGACACTGAAGGTTTGCCTGTGCCTATGCTACAAGAAATACCTATGGTGTATGACCATCCAGGCGAGCCAAAAGGTACTGATACTGTACCTGCATGGCTTACTCCGGGCGAGTTTGTAGTTAACAAAGAAGCTACAGACATGTACGGCGATGTCATTGAGAAAATGAACGATCACGGTCGTGAAATACAAGACGCTAAGATGCATGATGGTGGCTCTGTTGAGGGCGGCAAGTATCATCCAGTACATCGTAGCGAAGGTGGCTATTCAATAGTCGATACTATTAAACAAATACCTGGATACATGTGGGGAGAAGGAAGACGCGGTGGCAAAGCAAAAGAAGCGATGCAAGATTATCGGGAAGAAATTAAAAGGCGCCGTAATCAGGAAGAAGGCTTGCTGTCTAAGATCACAAATTACTTTGAAGATGGCGGCAATGTTCCTATGCCACAACCTCGTCCTCCATATCTAGCAGCCTCATCTATTTACGATAGACTTCGTGATAGAGGTTTTAGTCATAACGCAGCAGTAGGTATTGTTGCTAACTTTGAAACTGAGTCGGGCTTTAATCCAGGCGCTAAGCAGCATAATCAAAAGTATGCAAATAAATACAAGTCTGACGGCAGTAAAAACCCGAACTTTGGCGTAAAGCCTGTAGACTCTTACTTTCCAGGTCAAGGCTACGGTCTTGCTCAATGGACAGAATCTCGTCGTGATGACTTGAAAAAGTTTGCTGCAGACAAAGATATGCCGATGGATGACATCAATACGCAGTTAGACTTTATGATGCAAGAGATGGGTGGCGAATTTAAGAACGTTCGTGATAATCTAAGTAACTCTCAAAGTCCTGAAGCTGCGACTCAATATTTTCTACAAGACTACGAAAAAGCAGGTAAGCCTGCATCTGAACGTAGAATGCAATATGCTAGAGAATTTTCAGACTTTATTACTAATCAAAAAGGAGAAGACCCTGCACCACAAGTACCTCTTCCACCGTCAAACCAAGAATCTCCACCGCGTCCTGTTGATGACGGTTCGCGTCCACCTACGTTATTGGAGACGCTATTTGGTGGCTTACCTATCTTCAACCAGTCAAGGCAAGGTTCGTTTGTAGATTATAAGCAACTTGGCGGCGAAATGGTTGACCCAACTGATCTTGTTACTGGCGTAAGAGGCATGAGATCAAACATTCCAGAGTTTAATTATGGCATTCAACAAGCCGAACTCTACGATCGCGCTGTAGGAGACTCAGCTGACGACCTTGGTACTGCCCCGACTGGCGTGCCAGTGGCCTCTCAGGCTCCGCCAGAGCCTAAGGATTTGCCGTTTGCTAGTAATATAATGAAAGATCCGGATGTTGAAAGGGCCGTGCTTAGAGCGGAGAGTGAAGTAGCTAAAGATACGACTGATCGGGAAGACCTTGGCACTGTTCCTACTATGGTAGCGCCACCTGAAAAAGATGGTGACGATCTTGGTACAGCGCCTACAGCTCCACCAAAACCAGCGGTAGAGCGTGGAGATCCACGTAAGTTTGGAGAAACTCCTGAAGATCGTATGGATTGGAACACGTTTAACTCAGAAGCTTATAAAGCGTATTTACAAAGAGCACTTCCTTATACTGATGTTAGTAAACTTGAGCTGGACAGGATTAAAAACAGCTCTGTAGTATTATCTCCTGCAGAATGGAGAGCAAGGAATACTAAAGACGCAAGTGGTGAATCACCTGCTTCTCGAAACGCAATCTTATCTGGCGCTTCTGAATCGCAAACTCAAGCTCTTGATAATAACGCAGCAGCAGCTGAAGTTCTTAACGAAGGTGGCTCATCATCAGATGCTAACACCGCATCGAACATGACTCCTACTACAGAACCTGACAAAGAAACTAAGAAGTCAGAGACTATTGCAAGCATTATTCAGAAAGGACAAAACCATACTGGTCCTGCTGAAGACCAGCCAGGAGATAACTCTGACGCTGGCTCTGTTCAAAATGAAGGTGATAAACAAGACGACGGCAAGAAGAAAGAAGCTGCGTCAATGTTTAAGTCTTTGTTTGGCGACTTGTTCGACAAGAAAGAGCTTGCACGTATGGCTGTTATGTATCTTGGTTCTCGTGCCATGGGCTATTCTCATCAAGGTTCTATGGGCTTTGCAGCTAAGAACTACATTACTCGTGTTGACGCAAAGGTGGCTAATCGTGATAAGTTCCTACAAACAAACGTTGGCAAGTTTACGCCAGACTCTCTTGAACTCTACCGTGAGACCGGTAAAATTTCTGATCTTATTCCAGTTGGAAAGCCTATTGAACGCAAAGGCGAATATAAGACTTTCTATGGAAAAGGTGGTAAAAAACTTACTGGTGAAAAGGTAGTACAAGGAGATAATACATTCTACGTAGATCAAAACGGAAAGGTTATTAATCAATATAACTATAACGAAGATCCTAGCAATGTTCCTGATACTCCTGAATATAGGTCTCGAGTAAATACTGAAGGTAAAGATAACACAGCTATCATCAAGTCTATGAAGACTAAGATCGGAGAAGGCAAAGATGGTACTGCAATGTACAAGACTGACATTAACGCTGAGGTTGAAGGACCTAAGGTAGCAGAGTGGGCCATTAAAAATGGCGTATCTCTAGAAAGAGTGGCCGGTCTTGTTCAGTTAGCTATGCAAGATGCTATTAACGACGATCGTCAAGATGGTTCGCGAGCTCAAAGCTTGATTCCTTATCTAGATAGTCTTGTTATTCGTGAGCAAACTGAGTATCCGGACTTGTTTATGGTAGGTGAAGGCGATGATAGACAAGCCGTAGATCCTGAGCAGTTCATGGCTCTTAACGATGATGTAGCTTTTGTCATGCAACAAATTGGCGGGAAAGGAAGTAACTTTGTTTTGACCAATCAGTATTATACGCAAGCGATTAAAGAGTGGAACAGTACACTTACCGATGATGATCGCAAGCAGTATACGAGAATGGCTGAAGGTACAGGCCTTTCACCGTTTATGGTCTTTGTACAAAAAGATCTTGCAGACTTTATGGCTAAAACTCAAGGAGTCACGGTCAAAACAGCAGAATAGGAGAAAACTATGAGTGCAATTGAACAGCTAGCTACGAAGTTTACCCGCGTAGACGGCGAATTTGTAGCAGCAAATCAACTGTCACCAGATTATTACTTCGTCGATGCTG
>Ga0208162_1000176_pt1 | contig 35483 bp, 59 predicted proteins | sample CB_VirMetaG_4_FD_184539 | JGI IMG/M metagenome (GOLD analysis project Ga0208162, IMG submission 184539) | Freshwater to marine saline gradient viral communities from Chesapeake Bay - CB_1508_1M Viral MetaG (SPAdes) (version 4) | ecosystem: Environmental > Aquatic > Marine > Coastal | place: USA... | reverse complement strand
CTACTGCGCCAACGGCAGCGACTATCGCTGCTAATACTAATTTATTTATAATCCCAACAGTGTGGGCATTATCATCTACTTTCTTTTCAATTTCGTCAATCTTTTTAGATAATCTATTCATTCTTTCATATGCTCGATCATGGTCTTCTTTCCCTATGAGTTTTTCTTCTGCTCTAGCCATCATTACTAGCGCATCTGCAAGACTATCTAGCTTTTGTTCAATTCTATCTAGTCTAACGTTGGTATTACCATCTGCCATTATTATTTGACCCTAATCTTATTGGTTTCTGTATTAACGAATTCAAGTATTCTATAATCTGCGTCAACGACGACTTCCATTTTACGGCATGATAACATCAATGCGCTCTTATGCTCTTTTGATTTGCCACCACGTATATTTCTTTCGATAGTTCTTTTTGCCTTCATACACTCGCCCAAACTATCCCTTACAGTATATTCTTTGAGTCCAATCGGATCGCCAAAAAACATTAATAATATGATAAACTCCCCTACAATCATATCTAGTGTCCTTCATGTTTATTTGCAGATGGCAATGAAATTTGACTATTTGAATGAATCAGATCCATAATATCGCCTCTGATCTTTTCGTGTGCCGCTTCCAACTGCTCAATTCTTTGTAACATAAACTCGATCTGCAGTTTTTGTTGTTGATCGAATGGTGCTTGACCACCCTCTATTTCGTCTGTTAATTTTTCCAGTTCGGTTGCAACGTGTTCAATCAACATAAACTGCTCACTGTCCGCAGGTAGTGAACCCATTTCTCCTCGCGGCCATTTAATGCGAAACTCTGTATTCATTTCGAGATCAGACTTCATCATAGTGATGTTTGTCTCGAGTGTGTTTAATCTTTCTACGATACCAAAGTATGCCCATGTCGCAAGCGATGCGCCAGCAATCATACTGATGATATTACGTAGCGGCAATGCTACTTCTGTATTTTCACTTAATTTAGCTGCCATTTTCCCATATCTTTATTATTAAATTATCTTTACCTTTAATTACTCTATGATATTCCATTTTAGGTATGTGATATAGTTTTCCTAATTCTAATTCTTTTGGTAATTTATCTTCCATTTGTAATTTCCAACCTACACCGGATAAAATGGTTATTTCTCTGTCCTTTTTATCCCTATGCCAAATTAACTCATCACTGTCTATGTCCGAAGAAAATGTCCTAGTTCTTGACCCATCCTCTTCGAACCGATCAATATAAGGTTCTACCAAAAGAAGTTGCCTCCTCCACTTAACCCCAATTGTTTTGCATATCTTGGTAAATTACATGCCCAATATGAAGCCTTTGTTCTATCTTTTCTCGTATCACATTTATGTCTTGCAGCAAATGATGCCCGAGCACCTTTATCATTTAATTTGACTTTTAATCCAGTGGTATCACCCCACGTAACCTTTTTAATATTACCAGTTGATGGGTCCTTAACATACACATAATACTTTTTTGGTCCACCCTTTTTGGGTTTATTCAATTCAACATCCCGACCATCATATTCAGATTCCATAACCATTGGAGAATCTAATGGGACAGGGTTTCCTTCATATTGACCAAATTCGCCAATATCCGTATTTTCAATTAAATGAAGATTTAATCCAGAAAGTTCAACCTTTCCGTCAGAATATAATTCTCTGGCCTCACGGAATACCCTATAATAGGATTGTGACCCAACACGATAAAGCTCACCCAGAGGAATATCATTTTCTGCATGATATAAAAGGTCTTGATTTTGTAAATGTTCTTTAAACTTAATCATTTTCTGTCCTGGTGTCATTGCAATTGCCTTTGCTGTAGCTTCAGGAGTTCCGTAATCAAGAACTTTGGTCTTTGCCTTGGGCTTTGTCTCTGTAGACTTTTTTAACGTCATGTTTTGTCATCCGATTTACTGATTTGATCATAGATGGTTGTTTAACTAATTTACGAAGATGTGCCTTTACCTCAGATGGTGAATTACCATCCATATAGACTTTTGGTAAACCTTCAATGTCTACTTCAAATTTCATTGCCTCGTAAAATCCTTTAAACTTTTTCATCTCATACTCCTACTTAGTCAACCGATTTACCGCTCGAGCAATACCTGTGCGACGATTAACAAACTTATTAACTGCCTTGTCCGGTGGACCATCGGCGCGTTGAGCTCTAGCCATTTTGTCTGCCTGTCTACTCATATTATCTGAAGCCTTTTTGATATATGATCCTGCAGTTTTCTTAGAGATCTCATCAACTTGTTCACGACCCATTGACTTTACTTTTTTCTTACGATTGAACCCCTTAGTGTCACCACGATCCATCATACCATGCATATTTGCACCAGGATCATCTTTACCGTGATATCCTGCTGCCTTACCAGGAGCAACCTTTTTAATTTTACCACCACGTTTCTTGAAAACATCCATTGCCTTTTTCATAGCAGCGGAATCCATTTTCTTGCCTTCATATTCCATACCAGCAGTTACACCTTTTTTTAATTGTTTGGCGCGAGCAATAGTATCTTGGGCCGCTTTTTTCTGAGCAATTTTATCTAATTTCTTTTTAGCATTTGCTGCTCTTGATTTTTGAGTAAGTCCAAAGGCAGATTTACCAGCCGCATTTGCTTTTGCAATTGTATCTTTTTGTTGCACCTTGGTATTGTGTTTATCAATTTTCTTTTGAGCAATTTTAGCACGACCTGTGGTTGTCAAACGATTAGTTACAGGACTTGCAACTTTCTTAATACCTTTACCTACTGCACCAATAATACCTTCATCAAGTTCTGATTTTATTTCATCTAATGTTTTCATTTTATCCTCTTACCTTTGCTGCTAAATCTTTATCTGCTTTACCCCAAGTACCTGAGGACTTAGTTACAAATGAATTGACACGAGCCATTCCCCATTGCTGTGGTGTTGTACCTGGGCGATGGCCTGTTCTCCAAGCGGCAACACCACGATTATATACCTTGCGTAGGATACCAAGTGGCATACCAGATTTTTCGGCCTTTTTCTTTAGACCAGCATCAGCCTTTTCTTCGATATATTGATTAAATTTAATCATGATGTTTCCCTATTTTTTTTCTTAGCATCTCTAATACGAGCTCTGTCCATCATACTGTCGTGACGTTTAGCTGCAGCTGCCTTTTGTCTTTTAATTCTTTTTTTAGCAATATCAACTCTGTCTTGTTCGCCGAACATTTGTTTGAATTTTTTAGTATGCACAGAAGGTTTGGTTTTTGCGGTTTTATCACCAGGCGCTGGTTTATATGCAGAATCGTCATCATCATCTTTTTTACCGTGTTTGGCAAAATGTGCTGCACGTTTTTGCTTTGTGGATTTTTTAAGGCCTCTATAATATCCAGCAGGTTGTGATCCTTTACGATCTCCAATGTCCGGATCCTCTCCAGGTTTTCTTTCGGATTTCTTTGCCTCATCCAATTTTATAAAATCAACTACATCATATTCAAATTCTTCATTAGGATCAACTTTTTCTACGTCTGTTAGCCACTTTCTATAAATTTCACCCTTGGATTCCACAATGACATAATTTGTGCCTAAGTGTTTTATTTCAGCAACTACACCTTGTCCTTTAATTACTACCTCGTCACCAATTTCAAATAATTTACCATCCATATAGGATTCTCTTATTTCTGAAATTGGTTCAAGTTGAATATGATTTTTAAATTGTGTTTGTTCTGTAAGACCCATACCAGACCGAACTGAATTATAAATCTTTTTGGCGTCAGCATTACCAACGGCCTTTGGTAACCCTTGAGAGAATTGAGAGAAATCATTTGATGAGGCAGCTGCCCTCATCTTAGATGCAGACATTCCTTCAGCACCTTCGGCATCTGGGTCACGATCACCTGCAGATACTACAGTGATTTTTGCAAAATTATAAAACCCATGTTTACCTTTTTTGGCATTATATTTTTTTAATAGAATATCAAACTCACGAATACGATCAGAACCAACAACCATAGCCACATTTTTAAATCCTTCGTTATATAACTTTACTGCTATGTCAAAGATATTTTTAACTGATGTGTCCATCATAATTTGCCGTGCATGTCTTGGAAACATTTTACGGGCAAACTTTACTTTATCTCTATATGACAGGGGATTTTTGTCTGCGTCTTGAGTTTGGGAAAGATAAACCTTATATGGATTTTTACCAGCACTTTGTGATAATTTATCCAAAAGTTTTTCATGCCCAATAGTAGGTGGATTCATTCTACCAAAGGTAAAATAAACCGTCTTTTCTTCTTCAATAAGATAATTTTTAAAAGAATTAATTGTCACTTAACGTTTGCCTATCATTCTTCTAATTCTGCTTTTAGTTTTACCAATTGCACGTTGAATAGGTTTGTCACTTCTTTTTGGCTTACCTCTGCTTAAATTTTCATCATCACGGTCTCGTGCGCGCTGAGTGAAGTTTGTCTCTCTTTCATGGTCTTTATAAAGTGCCATGGAATCAGCTTTACCTGCCCTAGTGGATTTACTTTTATTACCCTGCGCTTTATTGGCGGCATCGGCAGCATCTGCGGCATTCTTTGCGTGAGTTAATCCACCCTTTAAATTACCTTTTTTCAACGCGGCCATAGCTCGGGCATGGTGATCTGCTGCACGTTTATGGTGTTTTGCAGCTTCAGTGCCTTTATGCTCATCAGCCATAGATGAATGGTATCGTGACATACCTTCATGACCACTGTGATCACTACCTCGGCCGTGTGATAAGTTTTGAATTGCAGTTTTGATTAATTTGTTTGTATCCTCACGACCTTCTGCTAATTCTTGTCTTATTTGTCTAAACAATTTCATTGACTAGGTTTCCTTTTTTGGTCCACGTTTACGGTCAATTTCTTTTTTCCTAACATCTTTAAACATTCTTTTGGCCATGGTAGCAATCTTTCTTTTCATCGTAGGAGAACCAAGTCTCTTTTCAATTTCTGCACGACGTGAAAATGAAAGCTCACTTTTTTCCATACCTTTTGTAAGTTTCTTAAAGATATTTATTCGAGCTTGTCGGAGGGATCTTTTTTCGAGAGTGTCTTTGGAGGCCATTCGACGAGCCGCTTTTTTACGACCAAGAGCAATTTTATGTTTGATCTTCTTCATCTGACGGCCACGCTGAATGCGTTGCTGTACAGTAAGAGCCTCGTCTACTGAAAACAGTTTAAAAGACAATGGTTTTGCCATTATCACTTCCTTCCTGGTTTATCCCATCCCTTTAATATATCGGGTGAAAAGTTTGCGTATGAGAATTCCATACGGTCCACAATTTTCACTGCATCACCACCAAGTTTGTCAATTGCAACATATCCTTCCTCTCCAGTTACTTTATAACCATTACTGGTTTTTAAGAAAGTATCAGTTGTTGACAATTTGTTTAATATATTTATAAGTTTTAGTTTTGCTAATACAATAACTTTTTGTAAATCGAACATTCTTTGTAATGATCTTTTATTGGAATTTGAAAAGAATGCAAGAAGTTCATCAAGTTTAGCCTGTTGAGTTGCTTTACCTGCAGAAGTCTTACGTGTATCAATTTCCTTTTTATATTTACCTTTAATATAACGAATAAGACCGGCTACATGCGTACGAGTGTTTGTAATGACTTGACCTTTACGGACAAACGTATTATTATATGTTTCAATCATTTGAGCAAGTTTAGGGTTTGCCTCTAATTGGCGAAGTGTTGTGCCACTGATTTGATTAAATAATACACCTGCTGTTGAAAGATAACCATTAACTTCTTCTGTATCTGTCTTTGACATGGTAAAATTCGTCATATCACGAAGCATCGCATCTTGTGACCATACGTCTTTTGATGGTCTTAATTTACTGACATCAACACCATAAGATGCTTTCATAGATTCAAATGTTTCGCCTGTATATGTGGTGTGCCATACGATACCGATTTTTGCTGTTGTGACCTTATTGGCCGCTTCTGTTCCAATAGGTAACGCATATACGATCGTATTAGGGTGAAAGGTAATATAAGTTTTACCTTTAATTTTTTTCCTCTTAACATCTCCTGGACCATATAGAAAGTCTCCTTGAATTACACCCTTTATTCCTAGAGCAGGTAGATATTGTAAAGCAAGTTTAAGTTTGTCAGCAAGATCGCCACTAGTATCATCATCGATATCAGCATCGCTCTTGTATACTTTGGGAGATTTGTTAAAGATCCCCTTTTTCGCCACGAAGAATCTGCCATCCCTAGGATCAGTCCCAGCAAAGATAGCAGGAGCACCGTCCCACTTAACAGATACATTACCATCTTTGACTCCTCCTAGCATATCTCTTAATGACCTTAAGGCCATTATTGCTTCTCTAGTTCCGTTTACACCCCCATATAGGACTTTATCCTCGATATGGGTCATATGTGTATTCTTGTTTTCTGTTATGAATTCGTTAAAATTTCTCATCTGCCTTTTACCAATATTAAGTCAAAAGTTCCTGATACACCAGCATCAGCACCAGTAAGTTTACATTGTAACTTTATGTCGGTCTTTTCAGGAAACTTTAATGGAATAGGATAGTGCTTTTCTATAAAATTAGTCTGCATAGTTAAGAAGTCTCTTGTTCTGAAAGAACCACCATGTTCTCTCACATAAAGTCTAAACTCACCATCTTTATCCTTTGATTGAATTCCAACACTTAACTGAAGAAGATATGCAGTATGACCTCTCGGAACTGTATAAATGTTTTGCATAGTTTGTTGATGGGCAACTTCAATACGTGCAGTATTCACACTATTGAGTTGTATACGCATGACTGCTTCGGTTGGAGTATCGTTTGAAACAAAGGCACGGTTGATTCTAAGAAACTCTTTTGTTCCAGTAGCATTACCCGAACCATCAATTAATAATACTTCTTCAATTTCATCATAATTTTCGTCAAGTCCTTGAATGGTGATTTCAGAACCAGCATTTGCTAAATTACTAGCGATAGTGGCAACATGACCTGCTGTAGCAAAAGTAATCTGACCACCCTGTGCCCAAATGTCTTCATAATTATTACTAGCATCAGGATTATATCCAAACTTATGAACATGCCTATGATTTACTGCACGACCAGATGCGATATTAATTGCGTCATTGTCTATGTACTGATTAATTGCCATTATCCAAACAACCTTGAGAAATTGGCTTTAAATACACCACCATTAATTGAGAATGTACCCCTTTGTGATAATATCTTTTCATCATCTGTCATATTTGCAAAATCAATATAATGGAAATATATGTCAAGTGGATCCTTATCCTTAAGGTTTGCAATATATCCTTTATCACCTGGTTTATCACCAACAGAAACTTCAATGAGATGTTTCATTAATTGAATTGCAATATCATTTGCATTTGGGTTTCTTGCATTTAGACCAATTGCTTTCATTGCAGTATTAAATTGGGTTATTGTTCTATCCATTTGTTTAAATACGGGAAACTTACCTAAGATTTTTTTATTACCAGCTAAAACATCTTGTAAGTCCAAAAATTTCTGAGCACTGGCTAGAAGGTCATCATATTTAAATGATAATTCACCTTTGAAACTTTGTTCACCTCTACCTTCGCCGCCTTCAAATGCTTGCGCCAAGTTGGAAACACCAAACAGAGTATTGACAAGACTACGGAATGCTCTACGATCTTGAAATCTACCTAGACTGATAGGGTCATGATAAGGGTATGCTTTTACCTCAACAGACTTGCCATCAATTTTTAGATCAGGTTCATTACCACCTCTTGTTTCATATGCCCTTTTTCTTGTACCACCATTAAATAACCAATATAGGGAAACCTCTCCATTACCCACTGTTTTATCAGGGGCCTTTTTAAATAGTTTTACAAAGGCATCTTGATCTCTTCGATCAATATTTAGTTTAAAACTTTTATTTTGCAAACTGTATCTACCCTGAACCTTTTTTTCCTCATCTTTTAATGTCGCATCAATAATTGCATCAAATGAGGAATTTTTTGCTTCTACTATGTTTTCATATTCACTATTAATTTTATCATTCTGAAGCATAGTGGCAAATTCTTTATTTGTCAAATGTCGTAAAAAGGATTCCATAGTGATTACCTTATAAAATTTTTATTATATGTTTATTATACACTATTTATAATATTTTGTAAACAAAAAAAGGCGACCGGAGCCGCCTTTTTTCCAATAATTATTTTTTATTTTAATTAAAATCTTCCTAAGAATTGAGCTATTCGCCCGACGAACGGTAGGAGTGCCATTGCCATCAATAGATTGACACCAGTATGTGCCATTGCTATTCGTAAAGTATCGCCCTTTGGCATACCATCCGAGACAAGCAAACCTGCCAACCAGATAGTTCCGGTCGTTCCTATGTTAGCACCTAGTACTGCAGCAATTGCAGCAGGTAATGGTATCGCTCCTGATGCAACAAGAGCAATAATGGCAGTAGTTGAGAGGGATGATGACTGCCAAAGTAAAGTCATAATGATACCACCAATAAACATATAGAATACGTTACCAGTGAACCAAGCAAGATGTTCCATGTTGCCCATAGACTTCATGCCACCTGAAAATGTTTTGAGACCAATGTAGAAAATAACAAGTCCTACAAGTGCCGTCATTACGGGATTCCCTAGATCCATTTTTCTTACCTTCTTAAAGAGTTTAATACTGTGTTCTTTGAGCTTCAGAGTTCTTTCTCTCATCTTGCTTTTGTCTCCACTTTAATGCACGCATACGATTCTTCTCTTGCCATTTCGGATCGTATTGTTCGAATCCATCAATGTTATTCTGACGTGCCCAAGCGGCAATCATTTCCGGTTTATGTGCTTTCATTAATTTAACCTATCAATCAGTTTCTGGGATTCTTTTGGATTTTCGATTAGATGTTTACGAGCAGCACGTAGTCTTTCAAGTCTCTTTTTAGAAGAACGATCCGTACTTCGTTTCTGTTCCCAAAAATCAATTTCTTGATTCACTACATCCAATCCAAGAGACATTGCTCGAACGTCTCTCTCTACACTTCTCATACTCATTTTTGAAACCTCAAACTATATGTGCGACCATTGTGAGTAAAAGTAACAGTGCTATGGGAATAGACTTCTTTATATTCTTCTTCATAACGTGTTTCCATTCTGCAACGGTTGCCTTTGTTATTTTCTGTATTTACAGCACCACCAAGAAGTGCACCTAAGGCACCACCACCCTTTTCACCAGGGATGTTGTTACCAATAATGCCTCCTATAATAGCACCTTCCAAAAAGTTATTTAGGTCAGATTTTCCATTACCTTCTGTGCATACTTGAACAGTGTATGGTTTCTGAACAATAACCTGTTTATAGTGATCCTGAGTGGTTTCGGCATGAGCAGAACCTGTTAATAAGATCAATGCCATAAATCCAAACACTAGAATTAAGGCCCATTTTTCGGGCCCTTCTATATTGCCATGTTTTTTGGATTCATTCCATACTTCTTTCCAATTAATCTTTTTCATTATGCCTGCCTTATCTTTTCTGAATTAATTCTATCATCCAAAAGAGCTTTCTCTTCACTTCTAACCCAATCCTCAATCATAATATTTAGTAAAGATGTCCGTGAAATACTTTTTACCTTGGTTAGGTAATCGACTCTTTCTTTAAGCTGATTAGGCATGTTGAAATTTATAAGTGTTGAATTTTTTTCCATTATGCTGCCTCCGCAAATTCCAATGCTGTTTTAAGTGCATCACGTTTCCGTGACTGATTATAACCAAACCAACTGTTTGCCAGACGATTTTCCTGATTACGACCTTGTACATGATCCGTAATAAAGGTTACAGAATTAAATGCCTGCCACCATGAACCTTCTGCAAACTCGGCACCTGGTTGTTGTTCCAAAGCATCATGACAAAGTTTTGCATTCCGTGATAACATTTCAATCTGATCCATACCTTTACGGATTCTTTTATCTGAAGTCCGTGGGAATACAGTATTCAGATATTCAATATATGTATCTGCAGTAAACCTCTTTGAACCAAGGAATGCTGCAACTTCTTTATACTGTTGCATTTTATCTGTTGCAATACCAAGAGTTTGTTTTACAGAAGATGCATCAAATACAGTACGATGACCAACCTTTACTTGACGATCAGACATACTGTCCAATGCAAATGTCAACGTGTTATTACATACCACACGGATAGGTGTGAAACGAATATCAATTGATTTACCATATTGATGAGGATTAGAGAACAGAAGATATGAATCCACACGATCACCACTGAATAATTCAAATGAATCCTTTACCTTTGCCAATGCCCAAACAATTTGGCCATCCTTTAAGGAACCAGCAGTATGCATTTCCATATCGCCGGCATTTACATATTCAGCAAAGAAATCGAATGCATCTTCATTCTGAACAGGATTCCAATTTTCACCAACAGTGGTTAGGATCTTATCATCTGTACTACGGACCAGAGCCTTTTGACCAGTCTTGACTTCACCATTACGAGTCTTGATAAAACACTCAACCTCATCAACTCTCCAATCAACACCAGCCTTTTCCATCATCTGTACTGGTGTTAAATCATTAGATACAGGAACACCAAGCCCATGCCATGGAACTTCTCCTGCGTATGCCATTGTTTCAATTTGATGTGCCATTATATAATCTCCTTATGCCACTAACGAATAACCAAGAATAACAGAAAAGAAAACAGTTGTTAAAACTGCTGCAATAATTTCAGTAGACTTATGCATAACGCTTCTCCTCAACAGTAAAACGAATCACATCGTCTGTCTGCCAGATAGACTGGATAACAGCAGATAAACCTTCACGAGTGTGACGGATGGTTTCCCATACATCGCCATTTTCAAGATAGGTTGTAATTTTGAAATAATTAATTTTCTTTTCCATTTTTTAGCTCCTTAATTTGGAAAACACTTACACTACTATTATAAACCATTCTAGGGATAATGTAAAGTGTTTTTTTTAAAAAAATTAAAAAAAGTTTTCAAGACCTTTCGGTTCATATGGCATCATTGGACGCAACTTTGGTTTTTTCCTAAGGGTTCTCCAGTGGCTAACAGCACCCTTTACCCTTTCTGGATATTTACCTAGATACGTACCAGCCTCAAGGTCTCCCTTTGTGACCAAGTGTTTATGAAAGTGGTCAATTTTATCATAGTTTTGCATAATATATTTGGCCAACATATCAAATTCATAATCACCAATAAGTGGTTTATCCTCTACGTAATACGCATATGCGCACATTAAATATCTAGCAATTGGATTCTTCATCAAATTTTGCCTCAACAGATTTTATATGTTTACATTTCACAAAAGCAATACAGTCACAAGAAAAACCAGAATCAGTCATCTCGACTTCGTATGTATCACCCTTTGAACCAGTTACTGGCCAGCGGACACCTACAAGATGATGGCCTTTTGTGTTTATAATATCAGAACTGTGTGATCTCATTTCTGTAAATCTTCTTCACATTGGTTAACCAATTTAAGGGTATTAACTGCCATCTGCATTAAATTGGATTCAGCCATACCACGACCATCAACATCTAGTTCAATATAATTGGATATTGCACGAGCAAGAATCTCAGAGTTAATTTTTAATTTACCATAATTATATGCATATGTATTTTTCATTATGCAACTCCTTCCAAACGTTTAAAACCAAGACCTTGAACAACATGATATTCACGAAGTAATGAATCATAGATCACATCACCAACCGAAATTGAATGCATTGGTTGAAAATCAAAACGTCTGATTTTTTCATCTGGACCAATATTACCGATTTCGAATACATGGTTAAGGTCAACTGCCTCAATTTCACAAACAGCTTTATATGCTGATTTAAAAAATGATACATCAAGTGAACCATCAATCATAGCATCAAAGCCACGTGGATCACTTTTTTCACTTTTTGCAATTTGGTAAACGGTATATTTTATCATTTTTAGCTCCTTTGATAAATATTATAATACTATTATAAACCATTCTACAGATAATGTAAAGTGTTTTTTTAAATAAAATGAAAAAAAATTTAATTCACCTTGATTACGAAATTAATAAACAAAAATGGCGAGATATATTCTACGAGAATATTCAGCAAGGTCAATGGCATTGGTCTGTGCCTAGAAGGCAAGAATTGTTTTGGTATCAGCTTATGATAAAGGACGATAATCCTTTAAAGGAACTTACAAAAGAGGTTGAGATGGACTTGAATATCTATGGTATGAATAACTTCCCTAGATTCTCTTATCAATTTCCGAATACTTTGTTGCAACATCATAAAGATGAAGACAATATGGTGTCAATTAACATTAACTTACTTGACACGATTCCAGTGATTCACATAGAGCATGAACCTTATCCATACGAATGTGCATTTATTCAAGTAGGACAAAAGATGCATGGAGTTGAAAAGGATCCAAACCATAGATTGATCCTTAAATTCTGTTTAAGGCATCCTTGGGAAGAAGTTCATGATAAATTAAATAAATTTGGATTGATTATTGACTGAGACACTATATGTGTTCTAGGTTCTGAACCGCAATTTATAAACGTATGTGGCAACATTGTGTCAACCAAATAAACGGAACCATCAGCTGGCAAATGGTGTAACTGTTTGTCAATTATGAACCAACAATGGTCGTTTGTTTCAAGTGGTATATGCAATCTTTTTCTAATATCTGTATGATACGAGTAACAACTTTTTGGTTTTACGTCCATCAGTCTAGTGTGAACCATACCATATTTTTCTAATATTGAATTGGTGTAATTGCAGTCAAATATGCTTTGATCAAACTCGTGAGATTTATATGAATGTGTCTGAGGTCTTTCCCAACTTTTAGAACCTCCAGACCAACCTATACCAAGATGAGGGTCAAGATTACCTTTTACTCCTTGTAAACATATTTGGCCATCGTAGTCTATTATACTTGTTTCTAAAAGAATTTTCTCGACATCAACTCCTTGATCAATCTTGATCACAGGACTGGTCCATCTTTCCACAGCATCTTCGTAATCAACATCAAATATTGAAAATTTTAAGAGCAGTCTTTCTTCAGGATATTCTTTTACCTCATGACTTTGGGTAATATTTAACAAAGCACATTTATAATCTATATCACCTATGTCCTCAAAAGTTATTGGAGCTGCTTTCTCGGATAGGACTATATTAACACAGCACTTTGTATTTTGATCTCTGTGCATAGGAACTGCGGTATTGGCTTCCTGCTTATAAAATCTTGGGCGGACATCTGACGAATTAATCTTGTGAGCTATATACTCAGTAAGTCTTTTAATTTCCGGAAAATTATCAAAGTTTGTTATGCGGCCTTGTAGCCAAGTTGGTGCATACGCAAAGAATGTTCCATTGTTATAACCACTTTCAAATGGTTTATAAGATGCAATCTTTGACTCTTTTATTAATAATTCAGAATCATAATTGATATCAAGATGTGTGTAATACAAGTTCATTGCGTATTTGTTCATTGATAATGGTCTCTGCTATGTCTGCTATTTCCTGATGTCTTTCTTCTGTATAATGCAATTCGTCAAGATCACCATTAGGTTGAGGTAACTCAATAACATGGGTCAATAACTTTAAGTGATCAACGTGCTGTCTTTGTCTGCGATATAAAGTTTCCATACCTCTTCTATTGTGCGTATCATTCAAGGCATCGTTTAACGAATTTACAACAATATCAAACGATTCTCTGGTTCTATAAGGCCACTGCTTTTTATACCAAGCATAAAGCTTTGATTCTTTTAACCAGTCTGTATATAAAACATCTTTACCAAGTCCACCTATTGCAATATCAAAAAGATGAAATCTAAAAAGAGGTGGTGTATCAAGCAAAACAAGATCAGGTGCAAACCACTTGTTTTGCTCCCATTGATCTATTAGAACATCACAAGATGTTCCTCTTACAGCTGCATTATGTATGGTATAGTTATCGCAGGAAAGATAATCAACCCAAGTTTTATCATCATTGACGGCGTTACTTGCCCCCATGATCATTACCTTATATAGGCTCTCCACAGTACTCTGTCTCCATTATATGTTCCAGGCTTACGTCTATGTAATGTAGCTTTATTTTCCATTATTATAAGTCTGTTTGGTTTCCATTTAATACTTGTGATATCTCTGGCCAAGATAATATTTTCAAGATCTTTATATTTTTCTGCATCTTTTAGGAAAGGACACCACCTTGTAAACCATCCTTTTTCATCTTGCTCTACTAAGGACATAGGGGTTTTATTGGCCTTCATTGCATATAATCTTGCGTGTGAAGCCTTTTTAAATTTAAAGAATGAACCTTCATCGATTGTTTTTTTAAAGTCCATCACCACAGATTCATTTTGATATTTTTCAGCTATTACATCTGGCAGTCGAGTAGATATAATTTGAGTAATGGGTGCATTTTCCTCTGCTGTTTCACACCACAATGCACTGTATTTTGGAAAGTACCGAACATGAGAGCCATCTTGGTGCCATGTCTGTAAAGGCACGGTGTTAACCTCTTCCTGTGTAACTTTTTTTAAGTCTAATTCTAAATCAAGTTCTCCATATTCTGCACATACCTGACAAGCATCCTGAAAGGACGGAATGTCATCAATAATTTTTACCATATCAATCATATGTAATCCTCGTGAATTAGAAAGTTGTCTATCCATGATGAATATTCAACTGTGTACCCTATATCTATAAGTAATTGTTCTGTTTCTTGGCTCATAAACTCAAGGTAAAGTATAGGTTTCCATTCTGCTATAGTGTTGTACGCGCCACGCACGACGGCATCATCCTCACCTTCTGTGTCAATTTTTATACAACTGGCCTTTAATTCGTAATCATCAAGTTTTGCTGTAGTGACTTGCATGATTTTCCAATCGTGACCTTCTGGGATATACTTGTCCATTTCCCATCTGTTCAAAGTAGAGTAATGTGGTATGGTCATGTCAATGTGGAAACTACGGACTTCTTCTAGGTCAGATAATGCCTTTTGATGCAGTATCAGATTATCCCTAGGTGTAATGGTAGCTTCTGGATTAGGCTCAAATGCAACCACATTATCAAATAAGTCACAGTATTGATCCAACTCAACACTATTGCATGCGCCAATATCAATATATGTATCAAAGTCAAACCCGTATTTGTACATCATGTGCATTAGAAAATATCTTAAATGAGATGCTCTTTGCTTTTTCCTAGCAGATCTAAAATAATCATACATCATAATAAAAAGTAGTCCTGTACAGTTCTCGTTTCTCTTCTGTATCAAGTGTGGCATCACGCTTGTGGATTGTCATAAGTTGATCCGAGAACACGATGTCACCCTCCTCCCATTCATGGGTGTAGATATATTGTGGTTGCATCAGTCGTTCGACTAACTCATCCTTATGTGGAAAATCTGACATATGACCGAATGGGAAGTATAGAACTTTCTCTCTGGTCACTGGGTGAATCCTCACAAGCTTCTTTTTTACTTTGATTAGATATCGACCTGATTTTAATTGTTTGGCACTAAGGTTTGGATCAAAGAGCCCTGCTTCTAATCCTTCACGTGTACGGAAGTTCCACTTATCAAGTTTGATTACATCTTCCATATCAAGATCACCTGCGCCGGTATAGATCCGACCACCATCTTTGATGTTATGGATATTAGACATTGTAACCCAAACATCATCCAATTCTTTTTTCAAAGTTTCTGGTAGGTCTCGGTACATATTGGTACAATGTGCCCAGATGGTAGGAGCATTCTTGATTACCTTTTTACCCCACAGACATACAACTTCTTCTGGATCCACACAGAACATATTATTACAGTGCCAATCTAAAAAACCACGACTAAACAGTCCTTGTTTGCCGTTAGGTAACTTTTTATTTGTAACGCGAAATATGATAGGATAATCTTCGTGACATGCATGGATGCCAGATGCTTGGTGTTTACCCCAGGTTAGATTTTTCTGGTAGAACTCTTCGTCAGACATATGCTGATTTTTGAGTACTACAATTCCTTCTTCAGCGACTTTCTGTATCAACTCGTTCATATATTTCTCTTTTCAATTTACCATAGGGTATCAGAATTAAAAACTCATCTGTGTCTACCCCATGCACATTCTTTTCGTTATCAAATATTGCTATGTTTGCCGTATTCGGGAAATATGTTTTCCATCCGTATGTTTTATCTTGCACATAGAAACTAGACCAGTCTCCGTCTACTCTAATCTTCATGTGCATGTTATCATCTCGTTCACTCTGGTCTTGATGTGGTGGTATTACTCCACCTTTTGTTTTACCAACCATAACTTTTTTTATGTCATCAAAGTATTTACCAAGGTAGTTAACTATGGGATGTGATTCAAGTTCTACAATATCAATGAGACCAGAATCATGATCTAACCAACCACCTACGTTTACATTGGCTGGTGGATTATTCAACAAGGTGTATAGCTCATCTTTGTATTGGTAAAAATAATCATCATTCATAAAGATATTCTCTTTTGCAAAACCTAATTCATGGTCACCAATCTGACACACCCTTTGACCTACACCATATATGTTATATAGCCCAGACAGAGGTGTAAATTTTATATCGGTAAACTCTTCGGCATTCTTACATGTAAGATCAAACAGAGACTTTTTCTTGTAGATGTGTGCAGACCAAAATAAACCCTTGTATCCCAAATCATATGCGTGTTGAATTTGCTTTGGTACAAGATACTGCCAGTTTGGCCTAAACCTATCTTGTTTCCAAGTCTTTATATACTTTTGTGACATATAATGTCTTGAGGATACTCTAGCAATTTCATCATTAATCTTTTGTAATCCACCAAAGCAAACTAGGTCCATCTCATCATCGATAAGAACATCAAAGGAAATCATTGAATCCAATTTTAATCTTGTAATTGAATAATTTTCTTTTAATTGTAAATCACTGTTTGCAATATACTCTATCTCATCATGGAATATATCCTTTATAATCTGAGGACATTCTCCTTTTATATCATAAACCTGCATGGTGATCCTTATGATTCCCTTCAAATGGTGCCAATATGTTTATCCACCAGTGATTAGCTGGCCCATTCGAATGTCCCGCAGTATTTAATATTCCTATTCCAATATATCCTAGAATGATTGTATACGGAGAAAAAATAATTACAGGCCAAATAAGGTATTTGCCATACCTCTGAAAGAATCTCATTCTAGGATTTCTTACACAGTCCTTTACCAAATGATAAGGTATGTGACCTTCCCATCTAGATAAAAATACTTTCCAAAAGCCTTGATATTTTGGTGAGTGTGGATCTTTTGCGGTATCACTGTATTTGTGATGTAGTCTATGAATTCCTATCCAGCTTATGGGTTTATAAACGCCAATTATTAATGCACAGATTAACGATATCCATTCAAACCAGATATTTCTAGAGCCTTTTCTATGAGCCCAATATCTATGCAATCCTAATGTTGCGCCGATTGTCGCAAAGATAAAATAAAAAATGTACCAATAAAATAACATGTCAAATCCATAAAGTTGCCGGATTCTGTTTCGAGGCTCCGGCGGGCCCAGAGATTATGCCGCTAGGCGCATCTCAGGTGCAAAGTTATCGTTTGCATTTACTTAATTGATCTATTACGCGATCAGCCGTTGTTCTCCACATCTCTATTCAATACCTGTCGATCCTATTTCGCCCCCATAATGTTATGGTGGAGGCGGGGGGTATCGCACCCCCGTCCAGTTTACCTTTCGATTTGCTTCATCGAACAATTCTATTTATACTTAGGGTTTTGCTGCATCCAATCCGTCAACATATTCCATCATGGTTGCAAGTGCCCCATCGTCAAGATCACCAAAAGGTTTGAAGTGACCTGTCTTAATGTGATGTGCAATATGCTCGGCATGTGCAGCAAGTTCTGGATCCATATTTGTCATTGGCGCCATATCAACCATTCCTGTATCCATACCACCCCAAGTATTGGTTTCACTCCATGTGCCATCAATTCCTGCTTGTACACGAGCAATATAATAAGGTCCCCATTCATCTAGAATAGCAGTCAACTGAGTATCAGGTGCAAACTGAATCATATCTGATGCCTGACCAAAACCTTTAATGCCATTAGCAGAGGCCGCGGCCAATGGTGAAGGAGAATCTGTATGCTGAGTAATAATATCAGCACCTGCTGCCATCAAAACTTTTGCTGCATCTGCTTCTTTTGGTGGATCATACCATGTGTTTACCCATACAACATCAATATCAAAATCTGGATTTACAGAGATTGCGCCAAGATAAAATGCATTAATTCCACGAATCACTTCTGGAATTGGAAATGATGCAATATAACCAGCCTTACCTGCTTTGGACATATGACCAGCAATCACACCCTGTACATAACGACCCTCATAAAAACGTGAGGAATATACAGAAAGGTTTGGTGCAGTTTTATAACCAGTTGCATGTTCAAAGAGTACATCAGGATTCTCTTTGGCAACTTTTACAGTTTGTTCCATATAACCAAATGATGTGGTAAAGATCATATCTACACCTTCTGCAATCATATTACGCATTACACGTTCTGCATCTGGTCCTTCTGGTACTGATTCAACAAAGATAGTTTCAACGGCATCACCAAAGTGTTCTTCAACTTGCTGACGGCCTTTATCATGCATATATGTCCAACCGTGATCGCCGACTGGTCCCACATATACGAAACCAACCTTAAACGGATCTGCCTGAGCAACCGTTGCCCACGCTACTGTCATTACTGCTGCTGCAGCAATTAAAAATTTATTCATAAATCATTCTCCTTTGATTTTAAAAATTTATTTATATTATAATACATTTTGCATCAATTGTAAATATAAATATTACTGAAAGTGAGCTATATTTTCCCTTGACATATATCTAACCCTTATTTAAGGTAGATCGAAATGGTAGTCGCAGAAGTGCTGACAGGTATTGCACTTGTCAAACAAGCAACGGACTTTATTAAGAGCAACATTGATACCGTAAAGGATATCAGTGAGATTGGTGATACAATCGAAGACCTCTTTAAAGGAGAGGAAGAGTGTCAAAAAGCACGTGCCGCAAAAGCAGGTCATGGTGTTGGTGATCAACTTGGTATCAAGTCAGTCGCCCAAGAAGTTATCGATGCCAAATTAGCTCAAGAGCAAATGCAAAAAATGCGTGTTATGATTGATAATCGTTTTGGTGTCGGTACATGGCAGTCAATCGTAGACCTCAGAGCAAAACGGATACGTGAAGCAAAGGAAGCAGCATTACAGGCTAAGAAAGAAAAGGCACGTAAAGCAAAAGAAATGTCAGACGCAGTCACTCAAGGAATTACAATCATTCTTGCAGTTGGAGCAATGGCAGCAGCATTTATTTATATGATAATGGCTGTATCCGGAGGATGATATTATTTTGGTCTGTCATTGCATGGATAATTATAATGATTATAATGTTATTCCATAATGTGCATATGGCAGACCAATGTAATTATAAAGTCCCTACTCGGTGGGACGAGATGAATCGTGGACGGATAAGGCGATAAGACCATAGTGTAAAACTTTTAACAAATCTTTTCTGGCATCCTCATGGGTGCCTTTTTTGCCATATCGCTGTGCATATTTCAGTACATTACCAATACAGAACCCCATACCATGACCACCATCAACAATAAATTCAGTTGCCTGAAAATTATTACTGGCATAGTGTGCATCGTAAGTGGAGTCAACATATACTTTAAACTCGTCGAGTAACTTTGCTTCGTTGAATTTATAATTAATTTTAGAATCAAAGTAGTCACTTGGTGTCAGTTTCATTGCATCTAACCCTAAGTGTTCACGGACTGTTTTTCTGTCAATTTTTTCTTTTTTAGTTTTCATTATTTTTCCCATCTATAAAATATATGTTCATCAATCAGAATGATAAAGGTTTTTGAACTAGCCCATTCAGGCGTCACATAGGTTGCATGATAGTGAGTTGCGCCATCAGTAAAATCTTCAATATGTCCATGATAAATTTTGAAAGCAATGGTTCTAGCAAACTCATAGACATCCAAATCATAATAAGGAATATCATCAGACTTCCCATCACAATACCAACTAAATTGGCAACGGTGGCGAATAGGGATGTTAACGTTGATATCATTCCACGACGGTTTTGTAGGTCCTTGTTCAACAACTTCACAATATGAGTGAGGAAAGCGATCATCAAGAACCCGGTTACGAGTAACAAGAGCGACACCGATCATTCCTTTCGGGGTTTGATTTCTTGCCTCCCAATAAATATTATCGGTAAGACATTTCTGTTCATCATTAGGTGCATGGTATTCACCTGCCTGAGCAGTGGCACCAAAGGCAGATTTACCGGTAGTTAAACCACCGATAAATGCCAGAGCAAAGATTGGTACAAAATACTTAAGCATGGTTTTCAATCAGATATTCTGTCCAAAGAAGTCTTGCACACTTCAAACGAGACTCAAGAAACTTAATTGACTTTTCAGAAGTAGGCAACTGAGGTATGCGACCTGCTTCTTCCATAATAAAATGTGGCAAGATACGAAGTTCACGTTCAAGTGTTTCACGTTGCTTTTCAGCAGGCATAGACTTGATGATTGAACGAAATTTAGAATTTGAAATTGGTTTAGACATGGTTTAGCTCCTCAGTTAATATCCATATAACTATTATATACCATTCTCGAGATAATGTAAAGTGTTTTTTTTAATTTTTTTTAAACTTTTTTTGGTATTCCTCTTCAAAACCATCTTCTTTATAATAGGTTTCCTCATCATACCAAAGTCTTCTACAGTAGCCATCATAGCAGTCTTTAACCAAGTGTTCTGGCCCAATCCAACCTTTGACCATATAGAAGACTCTGTGCATTTGTTTATGGGTTGGCAATAAACTTCTCTGTAAGTGGAAATATTTCTATAATGGCTTTGGCACATGCAATTGCAACATCTTGGCATTCCTTTTGGGTACCATTACCGGATCGTAATTCAATAAAATGAATCCATGAACGAATGGTTCCATTCATATACATTCTCGATACAGTCAGACCCTCAGGTAATACTGCTCTTGCTTGCTCTTTTGCAATACCATTTTCAATGGCCCATTGATATGCCGTCTCTGCACCAGAGATCACATTCTTTTGAACCTTTTCCCAAGCTTGTTGTAACGCTGCATCATCTACGTCAATAGAGTTCTGTCTATTCTTTTCATCTTGTAAACGAGCCTTGCGTAATACAAATCCTAAATCATCAGTTGGATCTGCATATCGTTGACTAAATTCTTGAAATGAAAATGACCTGTGACGTAGGATCTGACGGGCAATATCTCTTGTGGTTTCAATTTCTATGCAAGCAGACACCATTTCGAAAGGCGACCAATGTTTGTGTTTTGCAAGATATGATAACAGTCTTTCGGACGTTTCGGTGTTATTTTGGTTCGAGGGGTTCGAGACACGGGCGCAATACGCAATGAGTTCTTGGATATCCTGACCGACATAAAGATCCTCCGGTGTTTGTGAGTAACTGATTAATCTAGCGTTCATGTAAATAATTCCATCAATAATATGTATAAACCATAACCATATAGTGACCACAAAGTAATAAAGCCAACTACACTGGTTTCCTCCCAACCATATTGATCCTTAAGACCTAGACGTTTAAATATTTTATTCATTTTATTTATCCAAATCAATTTGCATATAACCGAGACAAAAGTTTTCGGCCGCATCTTCGGCATAACGTTCACTATGTGCAACACCATCTGTAATCATTTCACGTGAGGCAATAAGTTCCTCTGTTGTTTTTTCTTGGTAAAAATTAACAACAAAACATCCACGATCATCATCATGAAAAACCTCTGCCCTACGTCCAGGATATTCTGGCCCACCCCAATATTCTGAAAGTAACTTCATGTTTTTACTCCATATGATCTAGGGCCAGATGATGTAAATTCCAACCCTACTGAATTACCAACGTAAACCTTACCATTCCATCTAAAAGGAATTTTGGTATTGGCAATATAGGCATTAAAACCAACACCCTTTTTATAATCTCCAATTTCGGCCTCTGAGGTTTTATCCGTATCGGTACAATTTATTTGAACCGTATTATCATACATTTCTTTTATCATACTATATTGAAGTCCTTAAATTTTGACATGTTGCCTTGCATTTCTGTTTTATCAAATACAGGTGTATCGTCTGTGAGTGTTTGTTCATTTTCATCAACATCAAATAATCTCATTTTACCCCGGTCAACTCCAATCACAAATCTCTTATTATATGTTGGATCATTATATCTATTCTTTAATTGTTTAACCATCATCTGACCCATATTTTCTAGCTCTTCTGTTGAGATAAGAGCAAACATTAAGTCTGCCGTTGCCGGGAGACCAAATGATTCAGATGTATCTTCCAAGCCAACATCCGAGTTCGAATAGCCAGAACGTGTAGTCTGAGTTGCACTAAAAACAGGGACATCGAATTCGACTGCAAGACCACGGAGTTCCTCTGCAATCGCCTTAATATAATTGTAAGAATTGATAGCACCACCCATTCCTTTCATACGTGAACTTGCACAAATATTTAGGTAATCAATAAAGATAATATCTGGTTCAAATTGTCTTTTTAATTTCAGTTCATTTAAGAGTGCACGGAAGTGTCCGGCATGAGCAGAACCAGTAGGATATTCTTTCACAATTAGTTTACCAGTAGTCTTACGTGCAATATCCTCAACCTTGGTTCGGAACATTTCACGTGACATATTTGGTAATTGGTCAATAGGTACATTTAGAAGATTCGCATCGATACGTTCCGCAATTCTCTCTTCAGCCATTTCCATGGTAATATAAAGAACGTTTTTACCATCCACAAGAGCACTTGCCCCAACGTGACACATAAATAAAGACTTACCAACCCCGGTACCAGCAAGAGCAATATTAAGTGTTTTATTAGGAATTCCACCTTTGGTGATCTTGTTGAAGTAATCAAGGTCAAAAGGTATTCTCTCCTCCTCCTTGTGGTAGAAGTCGTATCTGTCCTCATAGTTTTCCACATAATCGTGACCCACATTGGTATCAAAGGCAACACCAAGTGCCTTGGATAATAGATCAGGTAATGCCCCTTTTGTTAGTGATTCGTGTTTACCATCAATGATTGAAATGGATTCCATAATGGCATTATAAATTGCTCTATCTTGACACCACTTTTCTGTACTGTCAAGTAACCATTGCTCATCAATTGGTTCTTTGGAAAACAACTGTGGGATAATATCAACTGCAACTGTATAATTTTCACCAGATAACCTATCAGATGAATCCAATTCAATTTTAAAGGTTTCTGCTGTAGGCAGTTTGTTATATTTGGCTACAAACTTACCAGTTTCCTTAAATAGGATTCTGTATATACCTTCGAAATAATCAGGTTTGATGAAAGGCAATACCTTACGCATATAATTTTCATCAGTCAGAATATTCCGAAGGATTGTTTGTTCTAAATTTGCTTTCATGTTTCCCGTTCTTGCATTTCAATTTCACCTGCTTCTATGGCCTTTACAATAATATGCTCTAAAAGTCTACCTGCAAATTCTTGTAAGTCCTCATCAGATTCAGATAAATCATTATCTGGAGATTCAACAACAGTAAAGTTAAATGAAAGTTGTTCATCAGTTCCATCATGTTCATTAAAACTAATTGCACCATATTTCACAACAGTTTCATTGTACATACCATCAAGAATACGAACGTTCCATGCCTGTTCATCCTCAGGCGATGGAACTAATTCATACGTTACATTTTCTTTATGCTTCATCGACTAGTGCATCCATATCGATTTCTGATTTATGACCAATCGTATATGCCTTTTTAATGTATTCTTTGAAATCTGTTTTGGCAAATACTGGATCCCAAAATTCTTCTTCAAGTGTCCCGGCCTCACGAGTTTTGCCAGTAAGTACTTCACCAGTTGATGGATCAATTGCCTCATACCAACCATTGCTTGGTTTCTGTGCATAACCACCAACCATTGCCACATCCAGAAGGCCAGAGTATTTTTCAACACCACCTTCCCATGATACGGTAATAGGAATTTTGGATTTTTCTTTTACGTACCGGGATTTTTCCACATTGATTACGAAGTCATAACCAGTAACCTCTGTACCCTTTTTATTCTGTCTACGACCAAGGATCCAAATGTTATCGGCTGAGTAATAAATGCCAGTACCACCAGACACAATTGCCTTAGGGAATAATCCAATTTCTTGATAGGTATGATTTACTGCAAGAAGTGGAATATCTTTCATGGCAAGATAAGGTGTTGTCATACGGAACAAACCTTTAAGTGCCTTGGCCCGTGACATATCGGCCACAGATTTTTCATTGATGGCATCTTCCATTTCTTTCTTGGATGCAAGATTACCAATTGAATCAATAACAATAATAACCTTATCATTACGATCCAGACCTTCAAGTTGACCAATTAAATCAAATTTAAGTTCTTCTACGTTTGTGATTGGTGTATGTAATACACGAGATGTGTCAACTTCAAATTGTTCAAAGTATGCCTGAGGTGAACCAAACTCTGAATCGTAAAAGAGCATTACGGCATCTTTGTATTTTTTCATATATGCACTTGCCATTAATAAGGCAAATGATGTTTTAAAGTGTTTTGATGGACCGGCAAGGACTGTAAGGCCCGGGGCAAGTCCACCCTCTGTTGATCCGGATAGTGCGACATTTACCATAGGTACATCTGTCGGTACCATATCCTTTTCATTAAAAAATTTGGACTCAGAAAGAACTTCCGTAGCTTTTAACTTGGAATTCTTTTTGAGTTTATCCATTATTGACATTAATCACTCCTAGAGTTTTGTATATTATAGTATTATAATACATTCTAACCATTTTGTAAATATATTTTTATCCGCGTTCCTTTTGTCTCCAAGCTAAATCCTCTTCAAGAGTTCGGACTCGTTGTGTCAACGCATCAACTTGTTGCTGTAATGAATATTCGGTAATGATTCGTGGTGATTCTTTTGCGAATTGTTCTTTAATCCATTCCTGAGTTGCTGACATTTTATTTCCCCTTTTCTTTTAAGGCTACACGTTTGCGTAAATCACTAGAACTAAATCTGTGTTCACGTTTGTTGAAATATAATTGAATGCCTCTTCTGCGACATTCATCCTTTCCGGTGAAGTCCTTGTCTCGGTATTCTTCACCAAGAATCCTAAGGTCAATGGGATACATCTGTATGATATCTAATAGATCCTCTTCGGTACAATAGACCAATACCTCATCAACATAGGTTACTGCTGAGAGTTGTGCATATCGTTCCACGATGGACTGTACTGGTGCATTTTTTTCTGGCCTATCAACGGATGGGTCCACTTGTAATGCACAAATTAGATGATCACACTGAGACTTTGCTTCACGTAACATTGCAATATGACCTGCATGTAACAGATCAAATGTTGAAGCAGTCAAACCGACTTTCATTAATTTACTCCATAATATGATTTATACCAGGAAACGAATTTTTCCACACCCTGTTCAATAGGGGTTTCTGCCTTGTAACCTAACGCCTGAAGTTTTGTGGTATCGGACCAGGTTGCCCTAGTATCTGCTGGATGTTTTGGCACATAGTTTTTTTCTGCCGTACGACCGAGTTGTTTTTCAATGTTCTCAACAAATTCCATAAGTGGAACTTGTCTCCCATTACCAATATTATATATTTCTTTTGCCTCGGAATCTTGCAAACTTTTTTCTAATATAATTTGAATACCATTTACAATATCATCTACATAAGTAAAATCACGAATCATATCACCATTATTAAATAGATCAATTGAATTACCGGCAATAATATTTTTGGTAAAATCAAATAGAGCCATATCAGGCCGACCCCATGGACCATACACGGTAAAGAATCTAAGACCAACAGTCGTAGGTATTGTTGATGCCATAAACTGTGATTCATTTGTTGCCTTGGTATAACCATAAGGGTTTAACTGATAACCAAGTTTTTCTGATTCGTTCCAAGGTAATGGATTACCAGCCATCACACAAGATGTGGATGCAAAAACAACTTTGTCAACACCAGCCTTGGTACAGGCCTCGATTAGATTATGAGTACCGACAACATTGTTTTGGATATAATTACCTGGGTCAACCATCGAATGGCGTACACCTGCATATGCGGCAAGGTGCATTACAATATCAGGTCTTTTATAATAAAACCAATCATCCATATATTTGGTATCAGTAAGGTCACTATCCTCTACCACAATACCACATCTGTCTATAAGTTTTCGAGCCCTAGCTTTTTTAAGCTCTGGATCATAATAATCATTAAAATTATCAAAACCAACAACGTGGTGACCATCGGCATGTAATTTTTGTGCTAGATGAAATCCAATAAATCCAGCAAGGCCTGTAATTGCAATTTTAGCCATTTTTTACTCCTAACGTTTTGATTATTATATCACATTTACCGTTAAATGTAAACCACATTTTGTTCTTTTTCACGGTCGTCAAGTTCATATTGTGCGCGGTAATGGTTATTTTGCTCAATGACTTCGTTCAGAATAGAAAACTCTTTATCTGCAAAGTGAGCAAAGGCTTTTGTATCCTTAGGGAAACAGGCACCACCAAATCCTTTACGGCCATCTGGACCAGGTACTTGCATATGACTGTGGCCAATACGTGGATCCGAACCAATGACATTTGCAATCACGTTGTATTTTGCATGATAGTTATCACAAATATCCTGGAACTGATTCATCCATAGAACCTTAGTTGCAAGGAATGAATTAATACCATATTTAACAAATGATGCTTCCATGGCAGTCATATGGAATACAGGACAGGGTTTACACCGTGAATGGTTCTCATAAAGTTTTTCGAGTTCCTTTGTGGTTTTAGAATCACCACCAAAGACATGCATAGGTGGATTAATAAAATCATCCAATGCATTCTTTTCAGTAAGAAATTCCGGATTATAAATCACGTGACGATGCACATTGGATAAATCTTCCACAACACTTGGAACGACAGTTGATTTAATTACAATCATTCCTTGAGTAATTGAGGCTAAATCCTTTACAGTTTGGATAACAATAGATGCATCAATTGACCCGTCCTTACCCATAGGGGTAGGAACACAAACAAATGATGCATCAATTCTTGTACCTCGTAGATCCTCAAGACTGTTATTATACAGTGCAGGATCAATAAGGATTTTCTTTACTTCGTTGGTGTTGAATCCATAGTCTACGGCTTTACCAACATAGCCGTGACCAATGATTGCAATATTTTTCATATCATTTCTCCTTATGATATTATATAGTATTATTGAGATGACCACAAATCAAGAGCATCATTTATGGAAAGACCTTTAATGTCAATTGTATCTCCAGCATCATTGAACGATATATCATAATCTGGATTATCTATTGCCCATGATTTAGCTCTTTCTTTCTTTGACATTTCCTTAGAATTTGAAAATGCAAATCTGACATAGTTTTCATAACCATCTACAAGTGGAGTAACGTTAATGTATTTCTCAATACTGTTTGCTCTACCAGCAGATAACATAAATGATGAACCACTCCACCAACCAGAGGAAAGAGTATCATCCAGATTATATTCAGAAACAAATCTGTTCATTTCTTTGTAAATATTAATCTGTGTTTTTTGCCACTCTGCGTATAGGTCAGATAGTTTGGTATTAATCCAACAGTCCTGTTGGTATCTGCCACTTGCTGTATTGTGTTTTGGTTTCTGTGTGGCAAGCATTAATGCCTCAACGGCAAATGATGCGATTTCATGCGCAGGAGTTGTCTCTGCGTATTTTTCTAGATTTCTACCAACGATCCAAATATTTTCTGGATTTAGGCCTTTTTCCTTTACATGATCCAGGCATCTTTTATCAACACCTTTACCCAAATATTCATTTTCAGGATCAAAGAGTTGACCATTTGGTAGATAACCATAAACATATTGGCCTAAAGTAGCCATAAACTCTTTACTGTACATTATGCAACTCCAGCAATTTTGGCGCCACGATCAAACATTTCCATTGCACCATCATCATCTGCAAAACCTTCTTCTGCAGCAAAGTCCATGGTTGATGAAAAGAAACATCTTGATGAAATACCAAATTCTTTGATCCAATCTGCAACATCGTATGCATCTTTTGCACGACGCTGGATTTCACCATTTAAAGTTTCAATAGTAAGGGTAAGACCTGCATCTTGTGCACTTACAAAGTTGATTCCGAAATTTGTCATGTTTAGCTCCTAAATTAAAAACACTTATAATACTATTATAAACCATCTAGAGTATAATGTAAAGTGTTTTTTTACAAAAAAATTAAAAAAATTACATATTTTTGTATACGTATTCTAGAGCTCTATCGGCTTCTTTATCCAGTGGCCGGTTCTCATACCAGTTACCTGTTTCCATATCAAGTTCTCTGCACATTTTGGATATTTCTGCAGACGTAATTGGATAATTTCTTTTAATGGCATTACCGGCAATGGCAACCATAATCTGATACATTTTATGGTACCAACCAGTATTATTAATAAGGCGATATTCTGCCTCAAGTTTTTTAGGAAAGAATGGACAATCTCTATAGGATGTCCAGGCAATATTTGTATTATCTAATTTCTGTTTACGGTGTTCGATAATTTGTTGTTGAATGGCATCAGGTAATCTATCAAAGAAATTATTAAGATTTGATTTCTGATGATATTCATGTTTGAACATTAATTCATTAGGATCAATAAAATCACTGTCTCTATTACTAAAAATAAAGTTGTGAGCATTACCATACGTCGCAGGGATATAATACATTCTAGATAAGTCTTTAGTCTGCTTATCTGCGAGGTCTCCGAGTTCTGTGTTAAGCGCATACCAGAAGTGCTTAATTTTGTCTCGTTCAACCGATGTCGTAAGTGGGAACACAAGTCTGAACTTTGGTTGATCGATTGTACTACTTGCCGTACTATAGCAAACAAAACGATAATTACCAAAACGGTTAAGTAAATCATATTCCAAATCTCCATTTGGTTTATAATCATCAATATCCACACAACACCAACCAGACCATTCAATGACATTATCATTCTTACGTGTGGTATCTGCCAAATATGTAGCAGGTGACATTAATGATGCATCTTTTTTGTCCTTACGTTTTACTTCGGACAGTTCATATAGAACTTTTTCAAATGCATCAAAGTCTGCCAGATCGAATCTGCCTTGAGTTTTGTTGTCAAATAAAGATTTGAATATAGTACCGGATATTTGCATAATAGTATTATATCATATATCACTGTAAATGTAAACCATTAATTATTGGTTTCTGTTTATAATCAGTAAAGAATCTTCTCTTATGTTGAAGTTTCCAACCCTTTGGTCCAGTCATAGGTTTTACAGCAAAGTTATTTGGCCAGTGTTTTACAAACCGTTCATATAATTGTTTACGTTTTTCGGTTGATTCCCAATGGGTCATATTGCCGCCTTTTTGTACACCAGTTGTAGGTGCATCAAAAACAACGTGTGAAAAGGCAATTGTACACCAATTCTTTTCTAGTGCACATAAGGTATAATGCCAATCCTCACAGCCACCAATATCCCACTTTAGGTCAACCGAATTGTTTATCAATACACATGAATATGCAAGTTGATTAATCTTTACTGGCTGTTTCTTTGAAAAGGCAAATGCTGAACTACTGATTCCAGATATAGCAATATTATCAAAAAGTTTTGTGGTATTTTCAACTATGGATAAATTATGCCTTGCTGGCATTTTTTCATTCTTACCATTCATTCTGATTCTGAAATTTTGGATATCATCATCCATTTGCCAGTGCCATTTTTCATCTTGACTTCTGGAATATTCCTTTGCAAAATTTCTGGCGTAATCAATACCACCATTATTTTTATCCAACTTTACTAATTTTTCAGTACCATGGTTTTCTGCATAGGCATCATAGTCTTGAGGTTCAACAATAAACTTATAGGAAACATTATCCTTATCAAGGGTTAAATTGGTATATGTACAATCATGTCGACCCTTTGATAAAATATAAATTGGCTCTTCAACTTTTGTATGTTGATCATAAGACGAAATAAGATCAGAAACATATGATTCAATATCAAAATGTGTTTCTACATCTTGGAATATATCAGTTGTTTCCGTTAAGTATTTTTTTGGGTTAAGCATCATCCTCATCCATCCAGCGTAATAAACTGTTTCGGCCTTTATCCAATGCTGGATACCAAATGGACTTTGTTCGGTCAGTAATATTATTCTGACCAATTTTTTCTGCAAATTCTCTTACATCTTCGTAAGTTCTGAATCGCACAATCATTTTAATTTCTGCTTCACCCTTTGGTTGTTCAAATGCTGGCATACCGTCCCACTCGTATGGAGTCCTTTCTTCTTCATCACCGGATAATATAAACAAATTATTTGATACATCATCCACATTGTTTTTATTAGTCGCCACTGTTCTCATCTCCTTTATCATCATCTAATTGGTCTGGCGAAATTTCCTTTAATACCATTCCGTATTCATTAGTGCCACGTGGTATATTTAGTCCAGGTTTCATTTTAGGTTTTTGTAAGAATACTGAATAATCAACATTGTGATGCCATCTGCCCCATTTAAATGCAACCTTAACAACGTCAGGGTGTTGCGTTACAAGTGAATCTGCAAATTCCCTACGGTTATCAAAGTCATCGGCACCTTCACGATGGTTTCGGTCACCAACCTTATCGATGTTGTAAACCTCTTCGGTATTACCACCTTTCATTGTCATAGTGGCGGCCTTGCCGACAAGGAATTGATTAAACAACATGGTACATGCATTTTCTTTTAATACACGTATTGATAAATCAGTATCCTCATTGAATCTGCCACGCCAACGGAATGGCAATGAGTTATCAATTAGAATACAAGAGTAAATTCTAGTGTTCACATAATATGGTGGCCGTTTAACCATTGATGGGCAAAAGAATGCATAATTCATACCGGCCAATTTTACATTTTCGTATCTGTTAACAAAGTCCTCAATGATCCTAAATGATGATCCGGATTCCATTCGAATTTTTTTGTTTTGATGTAGCCGATAAATGTGTCTCATATTATCATCTAGAACCCAATGGCGATCATGACCTTCAGAGATGGAATGTTCCCAAACAAAGTTACGGACAGGAATTGAACCACCAATGAGTCCAGTGTTTTCATCCACTTTTGCATATAGTGGATTATCACGAAAACCATCTGGTAAAACTAAGATTTTTTCCTTAGGTACATTTTCTGCGTATTTGTCATATTCAGAATCTTCAATGACAATTCGGTATGGCAAACCTAGGTCTTCCATCGTACGTTGTGTCATACGTGAATCCCATCTGCCTTTAGAGATAATATAGATTGGATACTGTGGATAATGCATAATAAACCCTTATTGTATTTTGTATATTATATCACATCTTTCGGAAAATGTAAAGTGTTTTTTAGATCTGGTTCCGAATAATTTGGACCTTTTAATACTTTACCATCCTCACGGTAAATAGGTTTACCATCTTCACCAAGTTTACTCATATTAGATCTTTGTACTTCCTCAAAGCACTTATCAAGGTCTATACCGAAAGCATGACCTGCACCATAAGTAACGTACAGAATGTCAGTAAGAGCATCAGCAACACTGACGAGGTCTTTATTTTCAATCGCATCCCACATCTCCTCTAGTTCTTCAGCAATCAATTCAAGTCTTAATTTCTGGGTGTCCTCATCTGGCCAATCCGGTTCTGTCTTTACCTCTTGACCAAATGTGTTCATAAATTCGCCTACGGCCTTAAAGTTTGTCATACAAAGAAATCCTCCAGTGTCTGTTGTTCTTCTACTGTCCAACCAACTGCATCCAATATTAGTCTGAGTGGTTCAATAAATGTTTTTTCAAATTGTAATTCATAATCTATATAGCGGTCAAGTTGTAATTCTTTTGGTAATTGGTCTGGGAATGCAATTACGTTTTCCTTAATTCTGTTTGGTAGTTTTAGATAACAGAATTTAATCCGACTGCCATTTTCAATTAATTCATATTTTTGTGTGAGTTTTCCATCTTTGAGGTGTTTATTATATAGCAAGGATCCTCGGACGTGAATAGGGCTACCTTTCTTGTATATAGTTTTCCTATCGCGCCAGTCTGTAATATTCGAGACACCCCGTGGAAATGCCACTGCCTCGGGTGGGAGCGATTTAAAATCCGATTTGAATTTCTGTATGAAGTTCTGAGTATCTTTTTCACCTTGCGAAATGATAATCCGAAATGCCTCTTTGAATTTACCTCGGACAACCTCGGGAGTTGACGACTTGATGGCCTCAATGCCCATAATTTTGAGTTTAGGTTCATCATACTGTACACCTTCTGAGTTATGCACATTAAGTATATAGCGTTTCTTGGCAGTCCAGATTCCGCGGTCTGCAATAACCTCTCTTGACATTTCCATTCTTGGTTTGTGACCATTCATCTTATGGAATAGATCATCATAGGATTTTTTCAGAATAGGTTCAAAATGTTCTTGGCAAACCTTATCAAGAAACTGTACTGGATTTTTTGGATTTAATTGCTCTATAAGAGGACCGAAATTAATATAAAGAGAATCGGTATCAATAGCAATAACGTAATCTTTTCCATTTGTTTTCATTACCTTATTCATAGTTTCATTAACGGCTTTTTCTGCCCATTGGATAACCATCTGCCCTGTTAAGGTTACGGCCTCGGCAACCTGCAAGTCAAAGTATTTAAAATATTGATTACCAAGAGCACCATAAAGTGAGTTCATCAAAATTTTAATAGCCATCTGTTGGTTATGCAACCGATTAATTTCTTTTTCAAGTTCATACGTTTTTGTTTTTTGATATTGTTTTTCTGCTGCCAACATTTGGTTTTTAACAGACCGTCGGTCATCATAATAGTCAACAATAATGGATGGAACAACCCCATCTATATCCTTACGGTATGTGGATCCATTAGTGGCAACTGTATAGTTTTTGTCACGGACAGCCTCATGAAGTGGATCCAATTCAGAACCATAATAACCAAGATAATGGTCCACGCCAGATTTTACACCAGGCACACCACGTACCAATGTCTCTGGTGACATATTCCATTGCACAATAATATTAGGATACAAGGAGTTCAGGTCAAATGACACAACCCAGTCATGCATTCCAACCTGAACATCCTTGACAAAACCACCGGCAAAGTTAGTCTTTGTTGCGTTGTCGGAAAATGCCAGTGGTACTGATTTTTGGGTAATCAACTTTCGATAAATAATTGATTCCCAAATTGCAACGGTCCCCATCACATCACCATAGTTTACACCACCTTTATATGCCACGGTCATGGCAAGTGTGATAAGACCCATTTTATCTTCAAGACGATCCACCAATTCAACATCTTTCATATTATAATCAATATATTTTTGGTGGTCGTCTTTATATAGATTACGAAGTGAGCCGGATTCCTCAAAGGATAGTTTCTTTGTCCCTAGGACAACATAGGCAATATGATCAAGTTTATATGATTCTTGTTTTCCGTATGTGTAACCAAATTTTTGGAATAGTTCCAGATAGTCTAGGATCTGAACACCTCTGATATCGTATGTGATTTCCTTACGATTCATACGAGTTATATTACGATGTTCAATCATACCCCAAGGAGAGAACTTTTTTACCATATCAAGACCAAGTATGCGAGACACTCGGTTTACAAGATATGGCACATCAAAGAACCTAACATTCCAACCAGTTAATACGTCTGGTATTACATCTTGTCTGGAATAAAAATCAAGAAAACTTACTAGAAGTTCTACTTCGTCCTTACACTTACGATATTGAACCGGTTTGATAAGAGATGCCTCTGTATCAAAGTCACCATAACCCCAAACGTGATAAATGCCATCAATATTATTTTTCATTGTGATGGCCAATATTTCTTGGTCTGCATCTTCTGGATTAGGAAATCCATTTTCATATGCAGTTTCAATATCAATTGTGGTTACATTAATTAGGTCACGATCAAATTCAATATCACGTGGAAATTTTTCCGTAATGTATTGGTGAATATAGTTAGTTGAACCATAAACTTGAAATCCTTTTACATCTTCATATTGCTCAAGCCATCCTTTGGCCTCGCGCATGGATTCAAATTCAACAGGTCCAACTGCTGTACCATCCAGTCCACGCCAACCCGTATCTTTTTGGGCTGGTATGTAGAATGTTGGTTTGAAAAAATCTTTTCTGAATATTTTTTTACCGTTATTATCATAGCCACGGTAAAGCATATAGTTAGAATAACGAACTACTGATGTATAAAATGACATAAAACCTCCGACAACATAGTACTATTATAATACATTATCGGAGAAATGTAAAGTGTTTTTTTATGCCAATGCTCTCATTCTTTGTACCAAACGGTCGGCACGATTGGTTACCTGACGATACCATCTAGAATCTACCATTTCATCTGCTGCAGCATTCCAATCGCGAGCATCTACCCCACGTTTCATGCCTTTAAATTTTGACAGGCGAGGACGGCCCATATTGAACATCATATTGGCAATAATTAGTTGTGCTTCTTCAGGCAAGTCATCAAAATCTTCGTAGAGTTTTCTGCACTCTCCAAGCATAATTTCAACGTCTTGGTCGAAGCATTCATTGACTCTATCTTCTGAGACAGGAGTGCCGACTGGAGCTTCAAATTCTGGATCTCTATCGATAACCAAATGGCCGATGCCAAAAGTAGGCAAACCCAAATGGTCGAGATATATTTCATACTTTACTCCTTCATCAATTTTTAATTCTTCTCTGAGTTGATGTATATTCATTTTTAATTCCTGTTTGTAAAAGTTGATGGGATATCATTTCTGCAATCACACTTTTTGCAATCACAAGGCTGGTATTTGTCTGACATACCAACACCAATTGATTCCTCACAACTTGGCTGATAACAATGACAACGGTGGTTACAATTTCCACAGATACGTTCTTCACTCATCATATTACCCTCCTATGGTTAATGGGAGCAGTTGCCCGCTCCCATCTATTTATTTTAGTTTAAGGCTTCAACCTCTTCCTCTGTATACGGCCACATTATACCCAGATTCCTTTACGGCGAAGTTCCTTTAAACGATTTTCTAGATCATACACATCATGTGCATTTGCTAGATAATGTTCAACAGGATCTTTAGGAGTAAATAGTTTTTTAATAAATTTAATCACCATAAACCTCCTTGCGTAAACGATCATTAAGCATAGCTGCAATTGCAGGTACACTCATATCCGGATACTCGTGTCGTAACTGTTCGGCAATTTGGTAATTAGCTTCAGCACCACGTGCCATAATTACTGCCTTATTGATTCCTGAAAAAGAATCAACGATTGCTTGAACGATTGAAAAGCCCTTGTTTAGT
>Ga0208162_1000175_pt1 | contig 35496 bp, 38 predicted proteins | sample CB_VirMetaG_4_FD_184539 | JGI IMG/M metagenome (GOLD analysis project Ga0208162, IMG submission 184539) | Freshwater to marine saline gradient viral communities from Chesapeake Bay - CB_1508_1M Viral MetaG (SPAdes) (version 4) | ecosystem: Environmental > Aquatic > Marine > Coastal | place: USA... | reverse complement strand
TTCTGGAGCTGTTGGACCGTAGAAATACTTTCCTGAACCAGCAGGACCAGTTGTTCCTTGGAATCCAGTGTGGCCTTGAAAGCCTTGAACACCAGTTGGACCAGTTGTTCCTTGGAAACCTTGGAATCCAGTATGACCTTGAAAGCCTTGAACACCAGTTGGACCAGTGACACCTTGGAAGCCTTGGAATCCTGTAGCTCCAGTTACTCCAACTGATCCAGAGCCAAGTTCTAACCAATCTGTTCCATTAAAGCCATAGAACTTTGAATCACCTTCATTGAATACGATTGTTCCAGATTGTTTTTCTTCTGGATTCGAAGCATCCAAGAAAACTTGATATATCCCAGAAGCTCCATTAAACCATAGAATATCATTGTCTCCCCAATCCCCACTAGGTCCAGTGAATCCCAGATTTAAATTGTCAATATCTTTTACTATATAGCGATACCCGTCAGTTGTTCCCGGATCAAGCGTGTCATCTTCTTGAATTCCTTGAATGCGAAAATCAATATCCGAAGAATCAACAACATGAAAAAAATCACCTGTCGTGATGGTGTTGTTTCTATTCTTTTGCTTCAGGATATCAATTAATATTGTTGCCATATTTCTTATTTATTTCAATTAAATCACGTTTATAGTTGTTCCCGGACCCAATCCAGAATTACGACTCTTGAATATGTAATACTTTTCCTGATAGTCATTTGGATTTGTGTGTGTTGAACCTCCTGAGTCATGAACTGGATCGAAAGTTACTTGAGTTGTTGCAAATTGAAATTCTGCATCGTCGCCATATCTAATAGGATAAGCAAAATAAATGAATTCTCCACTGTTAGCATCGACGGTAAAGCTTGTTGCATAATTGTTATCTAGATAACTAGCGAGTAAATTCAAATCTTCTCCGTTGATGGATGAAGATGAAGTAACACCATAATAATTATTTTGTTTAAATCTTATTTCAAAATCTCTAGTATCATCAGAATCATCTGATGCAGTTGTTGTTAATCTTAGAGTTACACCATGAATTCCATTTGAAGGAAAAGATGTAGTTGGATAGGATATTCCAGCACCAGAAGGTAAAGTTGATGATGTAGTGGTTCCCATTGAGAAAGGAAATCCAGAACTACTCAAACTTTCTTCTAATGTTATAGTAGAATTAGAAATTGTGGCATCATCAGGAATGTATGTAAAACTAACACTATCTCCAGATACGTCAAATGTTCCCACTCCAATCAAATAGTCTTTTGCTGTATTAGTGTTATCAAATTTGAAAGTTTGTAAAGCAAAGTTTGGAATCAAATCCGTAGTTCTCATGTAATCGAATGTTAGAGATCCGTCGTCTAGTAAAACAGGTATTTTTCTAGCATTTCCAGAAACACTTCCAATTGTTGAGTAATTTATAGAATTTGATTTTTCTGTTCCAGTGGCATAAGTTGTATCAAAAAGACCATCTCCGGTTTCGCCCTTGGCTCCAGTTGTTCCTTGAAAACCTTGGAAACCAGTGTGGCCTTGAAAGCCTTGAACACCAGTTGGACCAGTTGTTCCTTGGAAGCCTTGGAATCCAGTGTGTCCTTGAAAACCTTGAACACCAGTTGGACCAGTTGTTCCTTGGAAACCTTGAAATCCAGTGTGGCCTTGAAAACCTTGAACACCAGTTGGACCAGTTGTTCCTTGGAAACCTTGGAATCCAGTGTGTCCTTGGAAGCCTTGAACACCAGTTGGACCAGTGTTTCCTTGTGCTGCTGCTTCTCCCGGATCTCCCTTGGGACCAGTTGGTCCCTGAAACCCTTGGTTTCCTGTTCCACCACCTATAGGCCCTTGGGGTCCAGTAGCACTAAACACATTTGTCATGACCCAATAAGGATTGTTGCCGGGGTCACTTAGATAAGTGAATTCACCACCGACTTCAGTGTTGAACCACTTTGAGCCAAGAGTCAATCCTTCAGCAGTGTCTTCTGGAGCTGTTGGACCATAGAAATACTTTCCTGAACCAGCAGGACCAGTTGTTCCTTGAAAACCTTGGAATCCAGTGTGGCCTTGAAAACCTTGAACACCAGTTGGACCAGTTGTTCCTTGGAAACCTTGGAATCCAGTGTGACCTTGAAAGCCTTGGAAACCAGTTGGACCAGTTGTTCCTTGGAAACCTTGGAATCCAGTGTGACCTTGGAAGCCTTGGAAACCAGTTGGACCAGTTGTTCCTTGGAAACCTTGGAATCCAGTGTGACCTTGGAAGCCTTGGAAACCAGTTGGACCAGTTGTTCCTTGGAAACCAGTTGGGCCAGTTGTTCCTTGGAAACCTTGGTTTCCTGTTCCACCACCTAGAGGCCCCTGTGGACCAGTAGCACTGAACACATTTGTCATGACCCAATAAGGATTGTTGCCGGGGTCACTAAGATAAGTGAATTCACCACCGACTTCAGTGTTGAACCACTTTGAGCCAAGAGTCAATCCTTCAGCAGTGTCTTCTGGAGCTGTTGGACCGTAGAAATACTTTCCTGAACCAGCAGGACCAGTTGTTCCTTGAAAACCTTGGAATCCAGTGTGTCCTTGGAAGCCTTGAACACCAGTTGGGCCCGTTATACTAAATCCTTGAAATCCTTGATGTCCTGTTATTCCCTGAAATCCTTGAACACCTGTTGCACCGGTTATGCTGAATCCCTGAAATCCTTGATGTCCTGTTATTCCCTGAAACCCTTGAACACCTGTTGGTCCTGTTCCACCAACGAATCCATCAGCACCCGTAGAACCTTGAAATCCCTGATGTCCCGTTATTCCTTGAAAACCTTGAACACCCGTAGCGCCATCATCGCCATCATCTCCCTTGACGCCACTAATTTCCCACCAAGTTCCAGTAACTCCCTCATCTTCATCCAAAGGAGCGAATATGAATAGACCACCTTCATAGTCACCAGAACCAGAAGCACCTAGAAAATAATCACCTAATCTGGATTCTTCTACTTCTGGAAATGTTTGCCCAAAAGTAAAACGAACAGGAGGTCCAGTTGGTCCTGTTGCCCCATCCTCTCCATCAAATTTTAATTCTGTCCAATGCTCGTCGCCAGTTCCACCAAAAAGATGATAGTATTTTTCTTCGTCTTCAGCAAAGACTATCATACCTTCTTCGCGTCTTTGCTGTGGAATTAAAGATAGACCAGCAGAAGCACCAATTGTCCTCAAACCACCCAAACCATATTTTGGATTTGTTACAGGATACTCATCCAACTCATCTGTTGGTGAGACAAATCCAATAAGTGGTATTCCGCCGGTAATTGAAGCCATGAATTATCCGAAAATGTTTAAGTTCTCAAAACATTATTTATTCTGCTACTCTTATGGTTCTAGCGTTAGCGAAAGCAACAACTGTTCTATAAACATCAAATTCTATGCTTAATCCATAATTCGGGAAAGTCACCGAAGAGCTTTGTTTTTGCACAGGAACACTCTGAGTAGTGTTTGGATTTGTTATATCAGTAAATGAAGAATTTGAGGAGTAAACTGGATAACCTGATATTGGACTTGAGTCTACTGACTTTGGAATTACCCAAAATAAATATTCTGGATTTGATGTAGCAGAATATTGTTTTGTTATTCCGGTTTTCATTTGTGAAAGGGTGTAAGAAATGTGTGGGTTGCTGGTTGATATAGCTCCTAAACTCAAGAAATCACTATATGAAGTCAGTTCAGTAGCAGAAGTTTTACCTGTATAGAGTGGATAGTTCCATCTAATAGATTCGGTATCGGAAATAGTATTTCCATTGTTTGATGTTAGAGAAACAGTAAAAGTAACATTTCCTTCGCTTGTTCTAGAATACGAAGGATGAAGTATATCTGCTGTGTTCCCATCAATATCTGAAGCGGATGTCAGTGAATATCCTTCTATTAAACTCGTAGATCCCTGAAATATTCTCAAGGAATTTTCTTGAGCTTCATCAACATCTTGTATTGTCCAAGAAGATATGTACGTTCCAGAACTTGTAGTATCTCCAATGTGATAAGGACCAAGATTTATTCCTATGGTAAAATCACTGAACTCCAAGAATCTCGGATAAAGAATACTTTTTAGAACTTCTATTGATGAAGTCCCGATTGGAAATGTTGTTCCTTGAGGAACACCCTCTAAATTTGTTGCTGTTGTCGGTTCAGTGCTATCCCAAACAAATCCTCCACTTACACCACCTGATATTCCTTCTCCCGGAGGCCCTTGTGGTCCAGCTGGACCAGTTGGACCAGCTATTACTTCTGGATCGGGCAGAATTGTGTCATCTCCGTTCACCAAAGGAAGAAAATCTGAAATTCTTTCTTCAGTTCCTCCAGCACTCTTTATTTCATAAGGATTGAGAGTGTTTGGTTTTATCTTCGTGAAAGTTTCAGGAAGAGGAGATATTGTTTTTTTACTTTTAAATTTCATGGGGAGTTGAGATGAAAAATGTGTGGTTGATTATATCTGTTTGGGGAAATTGTATATTGATTGTGCTTTCTGAATAGCTTCATCTGAATTTATTTTAACCGTTATCTTTGGAAATACATCAGAGGAAACATCAAAATCGGAAGCAATACTTTCTATTTCCTTGAAACTTCTCTTATTTATTTCAAGAACAAATTCCTTAATCTTGTCCTTAGTTAATCCCTGAGACGACAAGTCATTTATCATTGTTGAAAAGTTTTCCTGACCAACAGAAAATGATTTCAATTGTTCTGCAAAATTTTGCATATCATTATTCTCTAGTTTATATGATTCTAGAATATTTGTAAATGAAAGTATTTCAGCTTGACTAAATCCTTGATTCAGTAAATCTTCGCATATACTCGTTATCTGCGTCGGATTAAAATTCTTGCCTATAAAATCTTCAGTCAAAGAAGTTATTTCTTTTATTCCATACCCCTGAGCGGTAAATATTTCTGACATCTTGTTGAATTCTTTGGGGACAAAGTTTAGGGATTTCAGAGTGTTCTTGATATTAGTTATGTCTTCCGTTGATAGAGGTATTGAATTTTTTATTCTTTGCTCCAAACTGACAATTTCATCGTTTTCTGTGATATCTTTTGCTTGTTTCCATCCGTCAGCACATTGTATTTGACGAGTTGCTTCACATTCAAATTCTGTTCCATCTTCAAATTCAAATTTTGTTTTTTCTACTGGAACTGGAGAAGATGCTACTGAGCGACTCTTGTTCAAAGTAAATCCTGGACTCAATGATGAAGGTGAAAACCCAGCGGGGTTGAAATCTATCCTTGGTGCTGCCAATAATAAATTTCCTCCACTAACTATGGACGCAGTTCCATTTATCTTATGCACATAGTTACCATCCGTTTGAATGGTTGAATTTCCAGCAACATGAATTCTCGCGTTTCCGCCAATTTGAACATCTAGATTTTTCCCACTGTAAATTTTTATTGTGTCACCCACGTTTACGTTCATGTTTCCATAAATTGATACATTATTGTTCTTTCGCACTATTTGGAAATCGTTTCCTATTATTTTTTCTACCACTGATCCATCGGGGTGTATTTCTTTGAATGTTCCAGTTTTATGGTATTGATGAATTCTTTCGGCATTTGGAGTATCATCCACTTCAAAAATATGACCGGATTCAGATTCGTGAACATGGTTTTTAGGGTATTGTGCCGCGTATGGAGTTGGTGGCTCTGACCATTCTCCACCGAGAGCTGTGGGATTGTTCTCATCCAAGTCATTTTTCTTTTGTTGAACTATGGTATTTTCTATGTCTTCGTTTCTTGCTAATTTGTTTGTATCCGGTTCGTCAACGTAAGAATCTTTTGGTAACTTTCCTGAAGGATCATTGAACCCATTCCAAGGAATTTTAGAAGTTATTCCCTCTAGTTTGTTTATGCCACCATATGAACCCAATATCATAGGTTGTTGAGCTTCTTCACCATCTCTAAAAAACCCAACTACCCAACTACCCGGGAGGATTCCTGTTGGTGAGTGACCAATTCCACTGGCAGTTGCACTATTATAAGGCATCATCGGAACCGCCCATGGCAGAGATTCTGTTGGAATATCTTTTTTGTCGTGAGTGTGTATTCCAAATATACGAACTCTGCAACGACCCATCTTGAGAGGATCGTTTACGTCTTCTACGAATCCATGCCACCAAACGAAATTTTTAGTTGAGTTATACATAATTTTTCTATTACTTTATTGTTACAACATCTGGGACCGACTCTTCGTAAGAATCTCTCATCAATTCCATAGACATATGGTATCCGTCCTGTCTTATGATATGATGTCCTATTGAAGCTATGAGATATTTACCAGACATCATTCCATCCAAAACTTGTTCTCTTGGTTTTGCTTCTAAAAATTCTGCGGAAGGAATTTTTATTATTACGGTTTCTCCGCATCTTCTTCTTGAATCTCCAGTTATATCTATTTTTATTACTTTTGCATTATTTCTCAGCATATGTGATGTTCTTCTCTGCAATACACTTGGATCATATTGTTCTTTGTTTTCGTTGAACATGAATGAAGATTTTGTAGCATAGAATAATTTTGAAGATAACCCAACTGTAGTAGTGTATCTTGCCGGAGCCATTGGATTCTTAGCTAATTTCCCGATATTTTCCTTACTAAAATCTAGTGGGTAAACGAAATTTTTTGTTTCTATTGTTTTGTTTGTTAGATCATGTATGAGACATTCTGATGAGAAAGCTCCCTCACTTTCAAGGTCCATTTTATTGTTTCCATTTTGTATAACTTGATATGAGATTATTTTTCTCATTTCTAACTCTACATCTTTTCCTATTTCTTTTACTTGTTCGGGAGTATAAGTATAAATCTTTACTGGTTCTGAGCTCTTGAAAGAAGATATCGGGACAAAATAAAACCCATCCAATCCTTCAAAAAATACATAATCGCAATTTCCGTAATATTCAGATTTAGATGCTAACCAATTCAAAGCTTGAAATGGAGACCAGTTTGGAATGACCACATTTGTTTTTTCTTGAGTGTTTTTAACAAATTCAAATTTTACCTTGTTTTCTTCATTGAATAGATATTCATCATATATTAATTTTGCTGTTTCAGTAAATGTTTTATTAGTATAACTTTTAGATATTTTAACCTGATTGTTTATATAACTTTGAACGGAAGAGAAATTGAATGTCAATATCATCGAATTTCTTCCGGGTATCTTCTCCGAAAGAGGAATATCATATACTCTGAATTTTTTTGTTACTCTTGGTGTTGAAGGAGTTTTGTATACAATTTTTATCGTTTCCCTACCGATCACAGGCATATTTCGCAATATATTGTTGCGATCATGAATTGTCAATGAGCCTGTAATGGAGTTTGCAAATATACTTTCATATATTTCTAGGTGAGTCCAAAGATTTTCACAATCATAGACAATCCCCGAGTGATTGATGATTTTTACTTCTATTATATCTACATCACTCGCGTTTTTAATTAAATCTTTTTTTATTTCTGATGCCATTTTTTACTTACCGAGTGGTGAATATTTCTTCAAAGTTTTTCAAAACTTCTTGAAGCATAGATGGGATTGGGACTAAAATATTTCTTTTTGACTCGTTCAGCTCAAGTTCATAATATTCATTTGTTATGTAATAGGAAGCATTTAGATAAGTGTCGTCCTCACCTTTTTTACTAAACAATTCTATGAAAGAATCGTCTGTCACTGTATTAGCAAATGAACCCAAAATGTCGGAAGAATCATTTGATGACAAAGAGGGATATACGAAATTCGCATAGGGATTTTCAGAGTAATTTAGAATAGCCTTTTCGAGAGAATGAAATGGATCTCTATACTCACCACTGACTCGAAATTCTTTGACTGAGTATCTTGTCTGGTCTATAAATCTTGTTATTGGAACTTTTATGCAAGTTTTTGTTCCTAATTGATCTATCTCATATATTAAAAATTCGTTATCTGAGAAATTATTCACGTTCCATGATTTTTTCGCAACAACTACTTCATAATAATCAGAACGAACGTCATTTATAGTGGTTTCAAAAAATGTATTGTTTGCAAAAATTTTAACCTTTGGAGATTTTGTTATCTTGACCAAATCTGTATATGGAACCACTTTCTTCTCAAAATCCCCATAGTTCAAATTTGTAATTTCATCTATGGAAACATTTTCCAATACATCATAGACATATATCCTATTTTCTTCCGTGGATTCATCTGTTTCTCTAGCATTCCAAACATCAGGAACAAAAATACTAGACCCTGAATATTTTTCAGATATGTAATTCGTGAGATCTTGAGTGCTCATAGGCCAGTCTGTATATGGATTCATCATGTCATTCGTCAAGTATATAGCCCAATGCACATTTGAATCTTCGTATAACCTATCAGCAAGAGTATCTGCTCTTTCTCCATCACGAATAGTATATGATGAAAAATTTGTCTTATAACTTTTGATATAATCGACAATTTTAAGTCGCTGCGTTATATTTACAGAAGACTTAGTAAATACCCTTTTTTGTTTATTGTAAAATGGATATTCTATTTTTGAAAAATTCTTGAAATACATTTATTAATAGCCTTGTTGAATTCTTTCTCTTGTGAGAAGTTCTAGTTCTGTAAATTCTAAACTTAGTTTTATTACATTTGCTGGAGCGCCCCGTATGTTCGGATCGGTTACTCTCTCAAAGTCTCTGAAAAACATCAATTCATCTCCACCGTATGTAACTTCACATTTAGTACAAGCACACATTCCAATCCTAAAGAGAAAATCATTCAAATCTATTTTATTGAAAAATCCTATTTTGAATTCACCCGGAAAATTCAAATAAAGACTACCATTTGTTCTGGAAGGATGAGAATATTTTTTGAATGCGTGAACAATAGAATATATTTTTATCACATCTTTCTGACTTCTGGGACTTAACGACCACTCAAAGGAAAAGGTTCTTCTACCAACACCTTTAAATACTTGTTCCTTGAATTGATTTGCTGCTTGTCTAGTTCTCATAGCAAGAGCAGATTCTAGTTGAGCTCCTTCTGAACCGACAATGCTTGATACACTATCAATTATATCGGAAGGAATCTTCCCTAATTTTCTCATTAACTCCGCTGATTGAGTTCCAATATCTTTATTGTTGCTACCATCAATTAGGGCGTCTTTCGCTTCTATCAGAAACATCAAACCAGAAAAATCCACTTCTTCATATTCAAAACCATAACTAGCATTTAGTTGTGCGGGAAGGGGCAAAGCTATGGATGTCCCCACAGGTCTTGCCCTATTTGAAAATCCTAATTTTGCTGCGTTGTATGATACATTACCCCTACCGGACTTTGCTAAATTTAAGACTTTTTGATCGTTCAATCCACCGAGAGCATTTGGTCGAAATATATTAATAAAATCTAAAGCTGTTTCGTTGATTGCAGTTCCCAAACTGTCTATCGCACTTTTACTTCCGCCAAATTTCTCAGCTGAACTTGTTGCAGTCTCATTCAAACCTTCTCGAAAATCTGATATCGAGTTTCCTCCCAAAAATTTTTCGTTATCGCCAGCATTACCAATATCGCTCTTTTCATTTGCTATAGCTTGGCCAGAAGTGTCGTATATTTCGAAAAGAACATAATTTTGCAATTCTGGGTCATATCCCAAATTGGAAGGATACTGCAAAAGTTTCTCATTGCTTAAGATTGTTTCCAAATCGTCCCCTGCGGAAAAATCTTGTTCGAGAGGCTCTCTACCTTTATTAGTAAGTCTATGATTCCATGCTTGTTCTTCTGGGTCTGTAATTAAACCTTTTGCCATTGGAACTCCTTATTGTCTTTATAAATATATTTATACCATGAGCTACAAAGGAAAGTATAGAATAAAGAACCCGAAGAAATACCGAGGAGACTACAAAAACTGTGTTTTTCGTTCTCTTTGGGAGAGAAAGTTCATGAAATATTGTGACCTCAACGAGAATATTCTATCGTGGTCATCCGAAGAAATTAGAGTTCCCTATCGTTCCCCCCTTGATGGTAGAATTCATCAGTATTTTGTTGACTTTTGGATAGAGGTGAGGGATAAGAATGATAAAATCAAAAAATATCTAATAGAAATAAAACCTGAAAGACAAACAAAAAGACCAATTTTAGAAAACTCTGAGAGAATAACTCGCAGGAAAACTGAACAGATAAAAACCTATGCTGTGAATCTGGAAAAATGGAAATCTGCAAAAAATTTTTGTGAAGAAAGAGGATGGACCTTTTTGATACTCACAGAAAAGCATTTATTCGGAAAAACTAAATGAGTATAACTTTACAGGAAATTTATAAGGGATATGAGGAAGAAAACTTGGACTATTTGTCGGATGTCATGTCTAATTGGTTTCTCGATAAAATAAGAGAATACTCTGAGGAAGATATAAACAGTTTAAAAAGACAAATTCTTCGGGATGAAAAACAGAATAGATTTCTAAAGGGTAGATTTTTCTACTTTCAATATTTCCCAACGGAAAGAGGAAATAGTTATTACGAGTCTTTTGACAGATCTCCCTTAATTCTTTATCTAGGGAAAAAAGAAAAAATTATACACGGAATGAATATTCATTATCTCCCCACTTATAGGAAAATATTTTTCATAAACAAATTGTTTCGTTATTTGGGAGGAGATTATGACGCAGAATCGAGTTCAAATAAGATTTTTTTAACTTATGATATGATGAAGCAAAGAGACTCGTTTGTGGAAGAAAGAGTAATTTATAGGAAATATTATATAAATAGGATTAGAAATATAAAAATTGTTCCTATGAAACATATAAAACTATTTTCTCTTCTTGGAAACACATCAAATTTTCTATATTCTGAAAAAAGCATACAAAATACAACACTTTTAAATCTCAGAAAACAAAGAAACAAAAAAAGTAAAAGTAAAGAAAGAAAAATATAAATGTCATCAGAACTATATCAAGGCTTTATAAGTAAACTTAGAAAATCTGGTTTATCCAAAACGAATAATTTCTATGTTAAAGTGGATGTTTCTCCGCCAAATATTCCCTATGTACAAACAAATGCAAATAATCAATTACCCTCCGACGAAGGTTCTAGAATAGGTGAAAATTTTTCAGCTGAAAGATTAAGAAGTATATCATTCATGTGTACAGATGTTTCGTTGCCTAAAGAAGAAATTGCAACCACGAATTACACCGTAAAGGGAGGAGTCAATCAAAAAATCGCTTCACACCAATTATATGAACAAACACTACCCCTCTCTTTTTATACAACTCCAGACTTGAGTGAAAGAAGATTTTTTGAAAATTGGATGAATTGGGTAATAGACCCAACCACTAAAAATCCAAATTATTATGATGAATATGCTAAAGGAAATATGATAACTGTTTTCGTTCTTCCAAAAACATTTTCCGCACGAATGGTTCAAAAAACTTGGATAGATAAAATTCCATCGCGTGGTGTGTTTGGTTCTGTTGATCAAAACAATCCATTCTCAGAATCAATGAATCAACAACAAAACTCACCCGCAGCTTTGGGTTCGGAAAATCCTTTTTATTATGTTGAATTTTATGAATGTTATCCTACTTCAATAAGCTCCACAAAACTTTCTAGTGAATCTGGGGAAGTTATGAAAGTTGATGTTGAAATAGCGTATAAATATTATAAAACCATAACTGATGAAATGTTTCCGAAGATTTATGGTTCCGTTGATGGTTCAATTACTCCGGCGAATGAGATACAGCAAGGAGTGAATTATAATGATAGACAACAAGTATGATAGAATATAGTGACACTATGAAGGAGATATAAATGGCACTACCGAAAATTGGAATTCCTTATTATAATTTGAAGTTGATTTCTGGTAAAACAATTGAATACAGACCATTCACCGTGAAAGAAGAAAAAGCTCTTCTTCTCGCGAATGAAAGTAAAGACAAATCTGTGATTACGAATACCATCAAAAATACTTTGAACGCTTGTATAAAAGACGATCCAGAAAATAGAGCAAAAATTGAAGATTTTCCCATGTTTGATATTGAACAATTGTTCCTGAACATAAGAATGCGTTCTGTGGGAGAAATAAGTGAATTCAATTACACTTGTGAAGAGTGTGAAGGAAATCCCGTGGTAAAAACCAAAATAGATCTTAGAAACGTAAGAGTTGAAAATGAAAATAGTGGAGGATCCAGAAAGGTCATGTTGACAGACAATGTGGGAGTTGAAATACAACATCCACCATTCAAAGCATTCCTTTCCAAGAATCTTGTTTCCACAGAGTCGGAAACTAGTGCTATGGTGGCTTTGGACATGATTTCTGATTGTATCGTAAATGTATACGATGAAAAACAAGTCTATACAAGAAATGATTTCTCTGATAGAGAAATCAGTGATTTTGTGGATTCTCTAACGCAGGAACAACTGAAGAAGATCAACGATTTCTTTGAAACCATGCCAAAATTGGTTTATGACCTAGAAGTTGAGTGTCCATGTGGACAAACAGTAACTAGAAAACTTCAGGGAATTTCAGATTTTTTCTCATAAGTTTCCTTTACATAGACCTAGAAAGTTACTATAGGGTAAATTTTACTCTGATGCACGACCATAAATTCTCCTTGGGGGACATTGATGAAATGATTCCTTGGGAAAGAGATATTTACCTTATTCTTCTGAAAGAGTGGATAAAGGAAGAAAAGTCTAGAATAGAATCCGAGCAGAGGAAAATGCAAAGTAAGGGAAGACCTCCAAGAAGGTAAAAAACATATAAATAGTTTATGTAAAAATAGCACCATTTTTCCGTGGTGCTTTTTTATGACCCACCACGTTTATAGGTGAAAAATTGGAAAAAGACTTCAAAAAATTAATATCTGGGTTAATTGAAGAAAATAAAAAACTTAGATCCTCTGTAAAGGAAGCATCTAAAACAGCGTCCTCAGAGGACAAAGAAATTATTCTAGAGAAAATATCTGAGACATTAGATAAATATGGGTCATTTGTTTCGACAACATCCGAAGATGTTGGCAGTTTGGAATCAGCTGCTAACTCTATGGGGTTGGATATTTCTGATTTAAATCAGCTATTGGGACAATTTGTTAAATCTTTGGGTTCTCTAGAAAAAGTAATAGAAAAAAATGGAACCAGTGTTGCCGGTTTGTCTGAAAAAACAACTGAACTAAAGACAACATTCAGTTCTGTCACCGAAACTATAACAAGCAAGGTATCTTCAGGTTCGGATAATTCTGAAAAGACTTTAAGTCCGGTATTGGAAAATATCAAGAATTTGAATGGAATTGTGACTGAAATTTCTCGGGAAATGGATATCGAAAGAAAATTCCTTGAGACACAACTGATGGGTGTTGAAAATTACACCCAAATGATTGAAAAAGCAAATTTAGAACTAGGGCAACTGACTAGCATTCAACGTGGTTTAGCAGCTAGGGTGGAATCGGGAGAATTTAGTGATGAGGGTGAAAAAGGAGCTTTAATCTATTTTGGGACTAGATTGCAAAGTCAAATTGAATCTCTGGAAAGAACCATAGTTCAATCTGCTTCCTCTAGTCCAAATATTTTGAAGATGAAAGAAAGTTTTTCAGAGTTTGATAAAACTTTGAATTTGATGAATCAAAATATCTCATACAGAGAAAAAGTAACTTCTAAAATAGAAGACATGTCATGGATGCAATCTATTCGTGAATTGAAAGTCATAGAACAAGAAAAACTGGTTTTAAAACAACAAGAAGAGGTCTTGAAAAAACAAATCGAAGAGTTGGAAACCAAAAAAGATGCTATGACTGCAGCTGAGTATAAAGAAGCTCAGGATATTCTTATCAAGAAAATGGACGATATAGAGTCTTCTCGCGAGAAGGTCAAGAGTAGGGGAGAGAAGTTAGAAGAAAAACGTAAAGAAGGACCATTTGCGAATTTTCTAAAGAAATTGAAAGGTTCTTTCGACAATTTAGCGGATGGAATTCGTAAAGCTTCACAGAGTTGGATAACTAAAGTTCTTGGAGCTCTATTGATTGTTGGGTTTCTAATAAAGAAGGGTCTTCTTGACGGAAAAACAATAGCAAAAATTCTATCATTTATAATCAAAGCACTCATAGCTGGTGTGAAGATGGCAATTGGGTTGATATGGGAGGGAATAAAAGCTGTAATAAGCACCATATTCAATATGTTCATGTCGGGAGATATATTTGGTGGCTTATTGGTAAGTTTGATAGCTATAATTGCGTCTTTGGTTATATTGGGTAAAGTCATAGGGGTTGCGACCGCATTATGGTCTTCCATAAGTGTTGGTCTTGGTGCATTGAAAACATCAATAGGAATGGTTTCAAATGTATTCAATAGTAAATTTGTTGAAGCTGCTAGAGGCAAACTTCTTGGTGGAATTTCTGGGATGTTTTCTGGATTAACTAGTTCCATATCCAAGATGGGTGGAGAAGCTACTAGTTTTCTAAAAGACAAGTTAGGTATTGGAAAAGAAGGTGGGTTCCTATCCAAAATTATGCCTAAGAAGAAGGATGGACCAAAAAGTGGTTCTATTCTTTCCAAGGGAGCTAAAGAAGGAGCAGGAAAAGGTTCTGGATTCCTCGACGGGTTAGCAAAAACATTAGAGAGACTAGGAACAACAGAAGCACTCAGAGGAGCAGCAACAATAGCATTGTTAGCCGGTTCGCTTTTGATGCTTTCAGTAGCCTTGGTGAAGTTCAACCAAGTTGAATGGGAGTCAATGGGAAAGGCTGCGGCAGCTTTAGCGGGATTGGTCGGTTTTGCTTGGCTCGTTGCACAAATGAAGAACCCAACTTTGACGGGAGCCTATGTAATAGGAATCTTAGCTGCTTCTTTACTTGCTACCGCTTATGCTTTGGCTAAATTCAACGAAGTTGGTGTTGAAGCTATGATTAATGCTGGAGTAACTTTATTGGGATTGGTAGGTATTGCTAGAATTGTTGGAGATGCTTCTACAGAAATGATAAAGGGAGCTGCTGTAATAGCTCTCTTGGGAGTAGCTTTGATTCCTGCCGCTTATGCTATGTCAATGTTAGAAAATGTAGATGTAGGAAAAATAATAGCATTCACAGTTTCTATTGGACTATTGGCAGGAATATTTGCTTTAGCTGGAGCAGGAATTGCAGCTATAGCTGTTGGAGCAGGAGCAATTGCTTTGATGTCAATTGCTTTAGTTGCTTTTGCTTTTGCTATGAACATCGCACTTAAACAAATTGCAGATTTTAATGTTTTAATTGCTTTCGCTACTATGTTAGGCTTAATGGCTGCTACATTTGCTATTGTTGGACTTTATTCACCTCTTATTATTCCCGGAGCAATCGCTGTTGGAGCAATGGGACTCGCATTGATTCCTTTTGCGAAAGCTATGGAAATAATTTCTGGCACATCAATTGATATAGAAAAAATAAAACTTCTCGATGAAGCGATTGGAATTATGGCTTGGAGAGCTGTCAAGGAATCTCTTTTATCGCCTCTGATGATAGTGGGTTCTATTGCTATTAGAGCGATGGGATTTGCATTGATACCGTTTGCAAAGGCTATGGAAATACTTTCTAGAACTTCCTTCAACATAGAAAAAATAAAACTTCTTGATGAAGCAATTCGAATTATGGCTTGGAGAGCTGTAGCAGAAGCTCCTTTTAGCGGTCTACTTGCAATTGGTTCTCTTGCCATATCACTTTTAGGAAAGACTTTGATGCCTTTTGCTAAATTTATGGAAACATTATCCAATTCAAATATAAATCCTCAACAAATGTTGGCCTTCTCACATGCTGTGTCTAGTTTGACCGACACAGCAGTTTTTGCTGGTTTGTTTGCTCCTCTCATGATATTGGGAGGCATTGCATTGGGGTATTTGGCAAAATCATTATTACCTTTAGCAAAAACCATGCAAAACTTGATTGGAATTCACCCTAATGTAATATTATCATTTGCATATGCAGTTAAAACACTTACATCGACAGCAATATATGCAGGTATCTTTTATCCATTCATACTTTTGGGCTCTAAAATATTGCCTATTTTAGCTCTGAGTATGATGAGTTTTTCAAATGTGATGAATTCTATCAAGGATGTTCCATATGAAAATATGATTGCCTTTGCTAATTCAGTGCGGAGTTTGATGGCAACTTCGGTTCAAGCTGGTCTATTGTTTCCACTAATCGCTTTGGGTTCTCTTGCTCTGGGAATACTAGGAAATTCGCTTCAAGGTTTTGGAGAATCTTTCGCTAATATTCGAGGATTGAAAAAAGAAGATATTGATTCATTTGAATATGGAATTAGAAAGATGATGGATTTGGTTTCGGGCATTGGAGTAATAGAAGGAATTAAATTCATAGCTAAAGTCAAATTATTATCCGGTAGTCTTGAACAAGTTGGTCAATCACTCAAACCGCTTTCCGAAGTATTTTTCAATATGAAGGGATTTGATCCAGAGATATTGTGGGGTATCGCAGATTCTATGGATTATTTCATAAGTTCCATGATAAATCTTCAAGTGGCCGATCCAGAAATGTTTATTAATGTATTTGGAAAAATAATGTCTATAGATGGTGATTTGCAAATATTTTCAGAGATACTATCTTTCTTTGCCGATAGTATGGAAAAAACAAATAAAGAAACAAATATTTTCCTCTCTTCACTCGAAAGAATGGCATTTCTTGCTGAACCTTTGAATAGATTATCGGAAGCTCTTTATAGTCTCTCTGGAGCTGTTGTGTTGATGGGAGATTCCCTATCTTCATTGAGTGATGAAGAAATGTTGAGAATCATAAGAGTTGCTTCGGTTGTTGGAGCAGAAAAACGAGTGAGTTCAGTAGCTGGAATCGGAAACCAAGGTAGAAACATAGCAAATGGAATTAGAAAAGAAGGAAACATCAGTGAATTGGGAAGAAGTGGAACAGCTATAAATGGAAGAAAACCCAAAATAAAAGAAAATGGTGCTTTTTCTAGATATCAAGAAAGTGCCAATCATGTTGTAGAGATGCTATCTAGAGATGGAATTGATGTTTCGGTGAGTAAAGTGGAATCCGTAAACACGAAAGCAAATATACCTGTATCAGCTGTAATTGACGGAAAAACAATAGATTTGACAAGATTCCACAATGAAAAAGAAAAAGAAAACATAATGGTAGCAACTAAGATGGCAGCTAGAATGAGAGGAGATTCATATTCGGAATCGCCAGATAAAAAGATTAGTAATATCGGTGCTTATGGGTCTGCTATTTCCGAATCCCCACGAACTGAAGTATCACAGAAAAGGGGTGAAGTTACTTTAGACACAATTGCTATTAGAGATAGTCAGTTATCTGAAGCTCAGAAAACAAATGAAACATTAAATATTTTGGTCGAGAAAAATGAAAAAATGATTAGAGTTTTAGGTGGAGAAAAAACTCGCGGAGAACTTCTTGAAGGCACTAGAAAAGAAAAAATTGAATCAGCCGATGAAATGGATTCTATAGAAAAAACAATCCAGAAAAAAGAAAAAGAAGAAAAATCTTGGTGGGAAAGTTGGTTTGGTTCTGATGATGAAGAGGAAGAACAGATAGTCAAGGAACCTAAGAAAAATAATCGCGGCTCACCTTCCTCCATTAGACCATCTTCATCTATTATGACAACTAACACGGATAATACCATATTGAGTGAAATAAAGAGTGTATTGATGCAGACTAAAGAATTGCATGAGCAATTCTATGAAAGTAAATCTAACGCATCAACTTCCCCTGTAGTTATGCAAAATAACACTAATATTTCCAATAGAACCACACAGCAAAGCTCTGTTTCCAGACCTTTACGCCCAGTAGATCCTATGGCAAGTAGGTTAAGATATAAAAATAATATATAAAAAAACACTCTCCGAAGAGAGTGTTTTCCCGAGTTCTTGAGAAGTATCAAAAATCAATCATCATCAACAAGTTTCTCAAAGTAACTCATAGCATCGTCGTCTTCATCATTACCATTTGATGGTTCGAAGACTTCCTTCTTTGCCTTTGACGAAGAAGCTGCAACAGCAGCATAATCATCCTCTTCAGTGATGGAACTCTTTCCACCACTCAACGAACCACTGATAACCCGCTGAAACTTCTCAGAGAGTTCTTCGTGACTCTTGAACTGTGATGGTTCAATGAATTCCTTGAGTGAATACTGTGAATTCCAAAGCTTTTCCAAACTCTTGTCGTCACCGTCAAGAAGTTCTGAAGGACTGTCAAACTCCGACTTGTCGTAGTTCACATACCCCTGAACAGTGCGAATCTTGAGTTTGAAGTTTGCTCCACTCCAATAATCAAAGGGATTCATTGGAGATTCGTCCTCAAATTGAGGCTTCATGACTTCACTGATCTTGTCAAAGATCTTCTTTCCATACTTGTAAAGGAAAACCTTTCCTTCATTCTGTGGATTTGTTGGATCGGATACAACATAGATGTTGGAAATGTAACTCAACTTTCGCTTTCGCTGACGAGCAATTTCCTTGTCCGATTCAACTCCACTGTTCCACAACTCGTTGTTTCCTTCACAAACAGGACAGGGAAGACCCAAGGTTGTTGGACAATTCTCAATGAACCATCCACCCTTTCCCTGAAATCCGTGGCTGAACATTCGTGCCCAAGGCACATCTTCGTTTTGTGGTGGTGGTAGAAAACGAATTACAGCATATCCGTTTCCACTCTTGTCTCGTTCTGCGGTCCAGAATCGGTCATCCTTGTAGGATTCCGATCCCTTGCTGATCTTGTCGATCTCTTTTGATAGAGTATCAATATTTGCCTGCGACTTTTTCTTCAACTGATTAAATGTACTCATTGTATCTCCTTGTGTACGTTGTGTGCGATGTATACGAAGTATTATAGTATATCTCTGTTTGTAACATTGTCAACCACAATTTTTGACATTTTCTTTTTTCTTTCCTTACTCATACTTAGAAACTTTTCATATTTAGCATATCTGTTGCCAATCTCAGACCAAACTGGATCCATAGACAATACATCATTCCACCTCGGCATGAAACTGACCAACATGTTTAGAATACAAAAGGTTTCTGGTGACACCTCCTTTCTCATTAAAAATTTCAAAAGCCATGGATGATTTCCGTCTTTTCCACAGAGAAAAAGACTATCAAATTTCAAGTTGTTCTCCTCAAGAAAATCAAATAGAACATCACAATCTTGACGGAAAACATATTCAATGCTCTCGTTTCTCTTCTTCCAGTCAATATGGTTTTCCTCTGCTTCGGATGAGAAGAAATCCTTGACCCAAAAATTGTTGTCTTGAATGAGGTTTGCTATGAGTATTTCCACAAGTTCTTTTTGCTTGTGTTTCTTAGCAATCTTCTCAAAGAAGATTCTATCCGAGCGGGACATATAGGTGCTTTGCTTTATCTTCTTCTTTCCATATTTGAAGAAGTCGTAGCTCTTTGTGTTGAAGTGGCTCTTCAGTGATATGTATATGCAGTAAGCATCATATCCAGAGGATTTTTCGTTTCTTTCCATCACCAACATTCATCTCACCTCATTTGAAAGGAAGTCGTTTTTGCTTTTTGTCTTTTGGTATGAGATTGAGGTCTTGTCCCTCCATCTTTAATTTTGCTTTCATGCTCTTCGGAATGAGTTTACCTACACTCGCTGGATCAACTCCGAATTTTTCGCAAACGTCTATGACAGCATCTATGTAGGAAACATCCTTTTTCTTAGCTATTTTTTCAACTTCTTCCGCAAATCTTTTCTGAAGTTCAAGAATTGATCCCATTCAACACTCCTCGCTTTTCAAGCTCTTCCTTCGTTTCTTTGAGTATTTCATGTGAAGAGAACAGATCCTCATCCTTTAAAATATCATTCCAATAATTTTGAATGGTTGTCTTTAGAGAGGGAACATAATCACGACAGTCCTTTACGAAAGCCTGTGTCGTTCCGTCATCGCAAGAAACCAAAACTACGATTTGATCTATCCTTTCACCTGTTCGTTCTTTCCACATTATACTGTAACAAGTTGCTTGTTCAAAGTAATTCTTTATCCATGAAGACTTCTTTGGTTTGGTTGAACCCTTGAAGTCAATGACAGAAAGAGTTCCATCATACTCTGCAATGCAATCAACCCTTCCTGCTAGACCCAGAATATCAGACCAAAGTGGAACTTCAAGAGCTCTAACATTGTCAATTTTGTCCAGCTCATCCTTTAGTTGAACAAAGTGTCTCTTCTCTGAAAGAGAAAGAGCATCAACAAATTCATTGTCGTTGTTCAAATAGTGTTCAATGGTGTCGTGGAGTGTATTCCCTCTTTGCTGACAGTATTGAAGAGTCTTCATGTTTTCTGGATTCTTTCTCCAGTTATCAAAAAACGCCTTCTTTGCGTGTCCTGTAACAGTAGTCACAGAGGGATACCATTTGCCCTTCTTTGTGGGGGATTCGTAGAAACGACCATGAGAAGTTTCCATAACTTCCATGTCTCTGTGTTCTAGATTTACCTCTACATGATTGAAAGGCATTAATAGTCCCTTATTGTGTTTTTTGGGTGGTGTTGTTTGATTTTTGAAATAACTTCACGGAACCCACCATCGGGTCTTTTCAAACCCATCTTATGAGGTTCACTCATTATAGGAGCTCCAATGACTCTAGTCACGGATTTTTCTTTGCATTCTGGACAAGGGGTTTTACAAGGTTTGTCGCGGTTTTTGTAGAGAACAATCTCGTCCCAAGAATGTTCACATTTGGTGCATTTGTAATCGTATAAAGGCATAGTGTCCTCACGGATTATTTATAAGGTTTTTGGTGGAATTTTGTTCAAAAAATTTAGAAAACCAGGAAGGCGTTTTTGAGTTTTTCCACTTTGCAATACTATTTTTTTCGTAAATATAGTAATTGCGATATGCTAAAACCGCATTTCTGTTTTTATACTCATCAGGCATAGCTTGCGCAAAAGGAGTAACAAAGGTTTCTTGTGGTATGTTGTTCGGTGGGTTTATTTCACACCACCGGATAACTTTTTCACAAGCATGAGTTTTTCCATATCTCCTTGTGTATTCCTTACACAACTCCATTCCATGAATACAAAGCCAAAGATAATTTCCCAATGTCTTTCTTGCCCAAACAGTGCATGGATGATTCACCATAGTTGACTTGTAGAGAATATTTTCTCTTTCGTCTTCAAGAATATATGTCTTTCTATTTCTTGGTGTTCTAGACTCAACACCATCCAAGAATCTATGATTGGTGCAAAGCATCTGGGCAGATTCCAGAGGCATTTTCACGATATGCTTGTCCAGTAAAGAACGAGCAGCGATTATGGGGTCTTTGTCCACTACGAAAATATTCATTCTTGAACTCCAATGTATTCATGTGAATAGCATATTCTATGCGCTAATTCTATCTTGGCAACCCCCCAATATTTGTTGTTTTTTCTAGGCTTGTAGTCCGGTCTGTTCTTTTGATTTTTACTGGTGGGTTTCCATTTGGAACTGTTGTTTCTATATTCCCCCAGTTTTATGTTTGCAGTCTTGGAGAAGAACCTCTTTCCTTCTCTTTTTAGAATCTCTCCTATTGCTTCGGACATTGTATTTCCCAGACCCAAACCTTGGTAATCACAGAGAACAACCAAACGATGCTCTCTCCATGCATTTTTCATCGTTCCGCTGGGTAGAGTCAAAACAGATTCAAATGCTACTGGATTGTTTTCCCAATACCCGACATAGCATTTTGCTGCAACATTCAATTTTTCACTAAGATAGTGATGTTTCTTAAAGAGTTCCCAAAAGAAACGCTTGTATTCTTTCGGGATTTCAAAAATATCAAGTTCTATCTTGGGTCTAGTATATTTCAACTTTCGCTACTCTCTTGAGGTTTGAGCGAACATCTTGATTATGAATCTCGTTTGAGTCGCAATCAAAAACCCAATCAGGTTCCAACCAATCCAAGATGTCTCTATGACATGAAGAGAGAACCACATTCTTGATGTTGGTTTTCCGAATATACTTGGAAAGACTGACAGACAAGGACTTTGCTGTTTCGCGATTTACCACACTGGTAAATTCGTCTATGATACAATTGTCTCCAATTACTCTTGCGACATACGCACGATACTTTTCTCCATTGGAAAGAACGTGATATGGTTTACATAAAGTGGGGACAGATGACAGGCCAGAAGCAAAGAGTTTTTCTAAAGCAATATCTGGTGTATCAAAATGTGAAACGATAGCCTTCTGTGGATTCCATTCAACAGAAGGCTCCGTGTATTCAAAATGATGTTTAAGTATCTGAGACTTACCGCTTCCACTCGAACCTACTATAACTCCCAAATGAAAACCTTCCTTTGGTTTTAGAAAGGAAGGAAGTTCAAAAAAGGATTTCCCGTCAAAGTCGTAATCAAAAGCTATAGATACCTTTTCTGTAAACTTGTCGGGAACCACATGAGTTTCAAGTCTCATAACCATATCCAGGCATAGGAATTTCATAGAAAATCTCAAGACCCAAAGCCTTTGCCAATGCCCATTCTGCCTTTGCACCACGACTTTCAGACCAACCACTCAACATGTAGATTGCTCCGCATTCCTCACAAATACACTTCAAGTCTCGGAGAAGAATCTCTCTAAGATGGTCTTGATGTTGAGTGTTTCCATCGGGATTGAAGTCAAATGGACTTGCATCCAAACTGTTTGTGTGGTGTGAATCCAGTTCTGCCGGATTGATGACATTCCAACCACTCTTCTCAAGAAGTTTGGTCTTTTCGTGGAAAGCATCATAGTTCCAATTGTCGTAACCACGCATTGGACCAGCAACGTAAATGGTGTTATTTCTTGCGTTCATTTTTTCCTTTCTTCTTTGAGGGAGACTTCTTCTTTTTCTTCTTTGAGAAGATCATATCCCAACCCTTTGACCACTTGTCATAGTCAAGTTTGCGATATGTGTCTCCCTTCCCGGCGCCATGTTTTCCTTCCATCAGATATTGAATCCAATGTCCTTTGCCTTATACCAAGAAACTTCAGTGAACTGAGCATTGGTATCTTCCGTAGCATTCCAAGTCTCCATGACTTGAATCTGTGGTCCCCAAGTGGTATCATTCATCGTATTGATGACTGTTGCCTGCTTGTTGTTCTTGGGGATGATAGTGACCGAACCGAGACTTTGGATTTCTTCACACGATAGGTTTTCACAATTCATTTTGTTTTCTCCAAAATATTTTTTACTGAACACTTGAAACCCGATATGAATGAAGTATACTATGTTCATCGGACAAGTCAAGTGAACGACTAAAAAAACTCATAAAAAAATGTTCGTAGTTTCTTAACCTTCCTTATACATACTTCTTCGGAGGATATTTAGTTGCCTAGAAAGAAAAAAAACAAGAAAGATATTCAAAGTTATCATTGGGGTGAAGAGCCTCAATGGGATGGATTGTCTCCAACCGAAGCAGAGAAAAAGTATGCCTTTGCTTTGAATTGGTATAACTACATGGCATCGGATAACCAAAAGAAGAAGTGGGTTATTGAATATGCTAAAAGTAAGAAAATGAAAAAGGAAGTAGTCAAGCAATTGGAAGGAGTTGACGCCAAACGGTTTGACATCGGGTATGGCGAACTTTCTGGTGATGACTTGGGGTTGGACACGGGTGTATATGCTCGTCTCCTTACACTCAATGCTCCGGTCCCTAAAGAGAAGGAACTTAAACTTAAGAAGTGTTTAGTTCATCTCATCACAAAGAAAAGTAAGACCTCTTCCGATGAGAGAAAAATTCCAAACATTCAAGAAAACATTCGGAACAAGTCTTCTGAAATTCTGAGTGAAATCTATGAACATGAGGAAAAATTGTTCTCCTCCCAATTCAAAGAGGGAAGAGAAGAAACTTTACGAATTGTTCGTAGAGAAGAGACAAAGGCAGCACATTGCCGTTTCATTAGAGATGAGTTATCATCTACTCTCATTGAGATTGAAAACATTCCTCACGACAAGCAACTAAAAGAAGCATATTCAAACTACAAGAAAACATTTCTCAAGAAATATGTTTTGTGGTTGAAGGACATGATGAATGAATGTGACTTGAAAATGGCAAATGTCAGTCGTGTTCGCAAGCCTCGAAAAAAGAAGGTCAAGTCTGCTGATGAAGTTGCAAAGAAAGCACAGATTCAGGAATCGTTTTCTGAGTTAGGATTGAAGTCAATGCCTGCTTCTGCTATCGTTGGTTCTTCATCCGTTGTTCTCTACAACACGAACACAAGAGAAATTCAGGTATTGACTTCGTTCAATGGTCAAGAATTGACTATTCGGGGAACAACCATTATGAATTTTGACCCATCCAATTCCTTCAAGAAGCGAGTTAGAAAGCCTGAAGTCATTAAAACAACCTTCTCCAAGAAGGTAAACAAAACCACTTTCAAGAAATTTTTTGAAGAATTGTTAACCAAACCATCTACACCAAATGGTAGATTGAATAAATACACTATGATTCTATGTGTTTTTTGAATAAAAGGAATAGTAATGGCTACATTCATGCTGACTGAGATTCTTGAGAAAACAAATTCTCTCTTGGAGAAAAAAACAAAACAGGGTAGGTTGGAAGCAATAAGGTTTTTGCAGAACAACTCCAAACCCACTTTGAAGTTACTCTTCAAATATCTACTTGATAAGACGGTGGTTTTTTACAGAAAGGATTGTCCTTCATACACACCGGACGATTCTTTGAGAGAAGCCCCAATTTCAATTCTAGAACAAGAATTGAAGAGATTTTACATCTTTGAAGAGGGATATAAATGTGATACTGTAAGAAAAGACCAAATCTTGGTTCAAATACTTGAGATGTTGAATCAAGACGAAGCAAATTTGGTGTGTAATTTGTTGCAGAGAAAGAACCCCTATAGAAAAATCACAAAGAAATTTATACTGGAGGTGTTCCCCGAAATGGGCTAATAGTCATGTCAAGAAGTAAAAACGATAAGAATAACACCAACCGTGATTATTATGAAGATGGTTACGGGGAATCTGAAGATGGAAAGAAAAGAAGAAAATCAGGAACAGAAATATTAAATTCCTATTACACAGGCGAGTATGAAGAAGAGGACTTCTACTATGAAGAACGAGAAAAATTCAGAAGCAACGGAAGAAAAAGAAATCACTGAAAATTGGGATTTGGAAGCTGATGTCCATCAGGATCCACCCAAGTCAAAGTGAAAGATATTCAAAGGCGCAATATTTTGCCAGATAAAAGGAATCTATGACATCCGATACAGGATTGTCTGATTCCTTTAATTTTGGATTGATATGGTTCTTGATATCAATATTGGTTTCTCTGAGGAATGATTCATACATCATCTCCTTGGAAGCATTTCCCTTTCCAGAAGCAAATTTCTTGAGTGTTGTGGGAGGAACTGTGTCAAAAGGTAGTTCGTTTACATATAGTTCATGTTTAAGTATTCCGCAATTTTCTGCGATATGAAATACTCTACCTTTTGACCCCATACTATAATCTTCAATTATCACTAAAGAACATCCTTGGACTTTATCTATTGCCCAAGAAGCAATGTTCTTATATCTTTGTATTGGATTCCGCCATTCCTTGAACACTTCAGAGTTTATTCTTCCTTGGTAGAATAAATTATCACCTAAAGTTTTTTTGTTGGTCAGAAAAAACCAATTGCAATCTCTGGCATTGAATTTTGATAGAGACCCATTGTAGACACAAATACAAGGACACGACATTGAATAATCAATACCAGCAATCTTTGTAACTATATCCTGTTCCATATAATTATTTAGGTATAAAAAAAGAAAAGAGAGGCATTTCTGCCTCTCTTAAACTACAATTTTGAAGAATTGTGTTATGAAGATTCATTCGCACTCTTCTTTACGAAGAGTCGCGATACGGTGTAACCCATTGCACCTAATGCTGCGAGTGCCATACCGGCAATTTTCATTGCGATATGCTCATCAGGAAGAGCTCCTGAAGCAGCAAAAGCACCTAGAGCACAAGCTCCGACTGACAACCAAAATTCTGTTGTCTTGTAACCAGGTTTTACCGTTGGTGTAGTGGTTTCTTCTGCCATTACTTACTCCTTCTTTTATTTTTCTTAGAAGAAGCTTCTTCGTAACCTTCTTCTTCATTAAAAATTACTTTTGTAACCGAAATGTATTTCTTTGGAGCATCTCCGTAGATATACAAAAGGTTAGTTTTTTCACATCTGTAAACTTCGTTGCCTTCGCAGTCATAGCCAATTATGGCATCTTCTACTGGGCAAACCTGTCTACATCCAAACATTCCTTTAAACATAGTTCAAGCTCCTGTTATCATACTCTTGTTGGAACAGGGGTGTTTCCTACATTCTCGGGAAGGTCAAGTTCGTTACCACTAAGTTCAATGATCTTGCGGCAACTTTCAAGAACTGCGTTGAGTCTTTCGAGGTCAAAGCGATTGATTCCCGAAGCGAGGTCAGCTGACTGCGACTCGGAAAGGTCAACCCAAATAGCCTTGAAACGACGAAGAACGTCCTTGACATCTTGATTCTCAACTGCTTCAATTTGAGCATCAGTTGGGAATGCCTTGACCAAGCTGTAACCGACATTGTGAATCTTTGGAAGGTCCAAAGAACCATTCTCAGAAACCGATGCAGCAAAGGTTTCGAGACGATCAATGTAAGTTGCAGTTCTGTTGCGATCTTGCTCAAGGAAGAGCCCACCATTGAATGCAGACTGACTATGAATAAGCTCGAGTGCATACATAGTCACTCTGTCACACAACCCTGCTACATCCATATTCGACACTTGTGTTACTGATTCTGCCATTGCTTTCTCCTTTCGGTATTTCTACCTGTTCTCTAGTTATTTATGCTAGATTTAGTTTTCTAAAAAAAGTTAATTTACGAAAAAGTGATTCTTGTCTTGGTGACGTATTTTTTATCATGTGGACAACACGAATTCTCCACATAATAAAGTCCTGTTTTTGCATCGTAAAAGACATCTTCTTTTTCTGGGCCATATTCTCCAACCTTTTCACCGGATTTGACCGAATTTGTATCGGATTTCCCGATATACCCCATATTCCATGTAGAGGGCCTTATTCGTTTAAAATTCTCGTTGGCTTCTCCGGGTATTATTTTAGTTTTCCATGTGTTTGGTCTCAACCTATCTGCCATAACCCATTACTCCTTTTTTCGTCATTTTTTGTGATTGTTATCAATCAACATTTGATTTAATGACTTGTCACCAACAATAATTGTTGCCAAGTATCTACCATATTTACCTTTTTTATCTTTTAATGTCTGAAGCACACACTTGTTATCATTTTCTGCGAAAGCGTTCTCTACAAATTTTTTAGCTTCCATGCCTCTGGTTTTTTCAACCAAGTTTCTAGTTCTTATTTCAGGTGTATCTATACCTAACAACCTTACTCTAGTATTTATAAAAATGTCAAATCCCAAATCAATTTTTAAATCTACTGTGTCACCATCCACAACATTGACTAGTTCTGCGTTGTAAGTAAACATATGTAAGTATTTATATCTTTAGAAAGTTTTGGTTGCAAACTTAGTTTTATAGTTCTGAATGGGGCTATTGTTATTCAGTAATGTCAAATCAAGTAAAAATTCAGAGTATCCTGACATATTTACGACATATTCTTCACTTTGTTCGTTTGAGGAATATACCTTATTTATTATCTGCTCACCCGAAAGAGTTTTGAGTGACACTCTTACTTGTTTTCCATTAAGTGAAGTCCCTTCCCATCCTATACTAATCGCATTACCTAATTTCAATACAATTATACTTTGGAGTTCAATTGGAGAGTCATTGGGTATTTCTGGCTCTGGCGATGAGGGTATTCCATTTATTGATAGTGTGAAATAGTCACCACAAGATATGAGTATGGTTTTCTTGCTAAGGAAAGTATTTTTTCTTGGTGACTCCACTTTTGACAAATCATCATTTCCAATTCCGAGCTGACCGTCTTGATTTCTTCCCCAACAATAAACGTCACCATTGGAGAGAATGGCAAAAGTATGATAAGCACCAGCGGAAATTTTTTCTACACCATTTAAATTAACTTTTACTGGACTTTCTTGTATGTTGTCATTCCCCAACCCCAACTGACCATAATTGTTCTGTCCCCAAACATATAGTTCTCCATTTGAGTTTACAGCTAGGCAATAGTGATAACCAGAAGTTACATTTACCCAATTGTTTTTCATACCAACTTTAGTTGGGATTGGAGTAGCACTAAAAGATTTTTTACCAGTTCCCATCTGACCATAATTGTTTCTTCCCCAAGTATAAATTTCTCCATTCTTGGTGAGTCCTATAGCATGAAATTCTCCACCAGAAATCTTTACCCAATCTCTGTTACCCTGAGTCAATGCTGGAACTCTAGAGTTACTTTTGTTTCCTGTTCCCAATTGACCGTTGTTGTTCTGCCCCCAAGAATAAAGTTTAAAATTGGAATCAATAGCATAACTCTGATTTCCTGAAGCAAAAATATATTTCCAATCATTTTTGTTTGTTATTTTTTGAGGAACACTGTTGTTTCTTATTGAGTTGTCACCCAATTGTCCGTATAGATTTCTCCCCCAAGCATAGATTTCACCATCTTCTGCGAGAGCAACAGTATGCGAAGTTCCACATGAAACCATCTTCCATCTTTTGTTTGGGTAGGTAATCATAGTTGGAACTGTTCTTTGCCTTCCATCTCCAGTTCCCAGCTCTCCATAAGAATTGTTTCCCCATGTATAAAGATTTCCATTCTTGTCTATTGCCCCAACGTGTCCGCTACCAGAACTAATCTGTGTCCATATACTTTCACTCAAAGTAATTGTTGGTGTGACCAATTGCTCTCTGCTATCATTGCCATACTGTCCTCTGGAGTTTCTTCCCCAAGCCATCACATAACCACTGTCTGTGTTTATTGGAATTGAAGGACCGGATGAAGCTAATCCTATCAGGGGGTCAATACTATTTTGATTTACAACCAGTAATTGTGTGGAATTCAATGTTCTATTGTTTTCTACGATATTCACCAACCCAAAATCTATTTGAGGGTTTTGTTCCTGAGTTGGTATCTGTTCTTTTGGAAGTTGAACTACCACATATTTCATTTCCCCAATAACTATCGTCCCGACGCGAACAGATGAAGTATTGTTTGGCGCAATGATGATATCTACTTGCGAATTGCCCCTTCTTGTAATTGTATTGTAGTTTTCTATTATTATCCAAGGAGTAGCAGTGTTTATTTCCCAAACACAATCAGGTTTGGTTGTTTCAACCGAAAAGGAATCTGAACCACCATTGCTTTGAACGACACTGAACGATTTGGAAATTTCTTTTATGTGGCAGGGAGATTCTGGAACAATGATGGTTTTTTCTTTTGGTGGTTGAATGACAACATGAGTTTGATTTGATGTGCTGATTTTCCCAATACGAACATTGTCTGTTTCATTTTCGGATACGGTATAAGTGATGTTTGAAGAACCTTGTCTATTTCTAGAACCCGAAATGGATATCCAATTTGAATCAGTGATAATTTCCCACGAACAATCGGATTTGTTGAGGGACACGGTGTATGTTCCAGAACCTCCTGTCGTTGGAAACAATTTATACGATTCACTCAATGAAGTTGAATAACAAGGTATTTCTATTGATGGGGGTGGTGGCTGTTCTTGATTTTTAGCCTTTTGAACCACTGTGAAATTTTGTGAACCTACAGTTATGTTTCCAGTTCTGGTTTCACTGGTTTCATTTTCAGATATTGTGTATTGTATCGTTGAATCACCAGTTCTACTTGTTTCTCCACTAATAGTTATCCAAGGAACATTTTTACTTACATTCCAAATACAATCATTTCTGCTACTATTAACAGAGAATGTTCCCGATGATGCTAGATATTCAAATAATTTTGATGGAGAACTTATTGAAGCTGTATAACAAGGAATTTGTGTCGTTGGTGGTGGTGGAGTATCTCCACTACCATCTCCTCCCGACACAGCATTTTCTCCAATTTCGGATGACAAAGTAAAGTAGAACTGGTCATAGAGAATGACTTCTCCATCTCCGTTTCCGTTTATGCGAACAACAGCTCTGGTGTTTGAACCTATTTTTTCTCTTGGAAGTAGAACGTATTCCGTGTCTTTGTTGAAGTTGGCAACCAACTCCATTTCCTTGTTCGTAAGCTCTGAATCACCCAACCATATTTCACCAAACCAATTTTGGTCCCAAACCAAATCAGGACTTGAGGGCCCCTTTATCTTTGGGAAAATTGCTATTGTTGCTTCGGACAAATCCAACCGAAAGGGGTATGGTGGCCAATACTGGTCAAATGTGAATGTTATTACTTTTTCAAAATCGTTGGAATCGTTTTTCTTTCTCGTCAATTGTATTTCATCGAACATCGGATTCCATACTTGTTGTTGACTCATAGTTTTCTCACTCAAAAATGAAACAGCTAAAACAGCGCAAACTAAAAACTTCATCATATATTCACTTCTCCTGTTTTACTTTAATTTCAGTAGATATTTGGTCCTATTCATTTCTGCGATTACTTCGTCGCGAATGTTCAACAAGTCCGTGTCGGTTTCTTCGAGGCCTTCCGTGACTTCCTTTTGAAAATATTCTATTCCTATATCCAAGAATTTTCTTGAGTATTCTTCGGAATAATTTTGTATCTCTAGTGTGAAAGATTCCTTAGCAAGAATAGTTCCTTTTTTGCCCATGTATACTTCAATGAATTGGTCAAAGAGTCCATCCAAGGAATCATAAAGTTTTCCAAATGCTTTGTGTTCTGCATATGAACGAGTTTGCCAATGAAAAACCTTTATCTGCGATTGAAACATTAGAAAGTTTGTTATGAGGTTCATACTTTTTCTCCCATTCAAGTATTTATGCAATAAAAAACCCCGAACTTGGAGTTCGGGGTGTTCTTTCCTATTACTAGGAAATTAGACCAAAGACGAATCTCTGGTGGGGGTTATAATATCAGAATGAAATGGTCATTTGAGTGGTGAAAAGAACCTGACCATCTCTTGAAGTGTTGGACCATCCGGTTTGGTCAGTCACCCAATTTGAATCAATTCCATTGAATGAATAACCAATCTCATTTGTCCAACGGACATTGGAAGCGAAGTAATGATTCAATCCAAGTGAGAGGATTGAAAGCATGTCACCGTTTCCACTAAATTCACCGCCTTGATACTGAACGAAAGCAACATTCTCTGCATCAAGAATATACCCGACTTGTCCAAGGACACCCCATCCATCACCATTTACATCATCACTTCTTCCAGTATAAGAAACATAAGCAGCGATGTTGTCGGTGAAAGTCATTCTTCCATCAACAGTCCACGAAAGACTTTGACCACCACTTGAAATGCTGTTGTATGCAATTGCAGCACCCAAGTTCATTCTTGGATCCAAGTCCCAATCAACACGACCGACAAGACCCCAAGTGTCAGTATCAAATGGGTCTACATTTGGTGTTTCAAATCCGTTGCTGTAAGCAAACTTGAAATCAAAATCACCAAATTCTCTTGAAAGTTGAATACCTTCAGAACGACCTTGACCGAAAGTGTATGCGATCAGTGAGTAGTCGTTTCCGAGAAGTTGTGGTTCATCCACCAAAACTTCTTGCATGAATGCAGTGCGGAATCTACCAGCGCGGAGTCCAAAACTGTCGATCTTTCCATCAACATACGCATCACGAAGTTCAAAGGATGAATCGGGAACCCATTCACCACTGAGAACAAAGGACCAATCTTCGGCGAGTTCACCCTCTACGCCGATGACTGCCTTTCTTACGTCAAATCCTTGACGAGTGCCAGTTGGAGAGATGTTGTCATACATCCAACGAAACTGAGCGAAACCAAAGAGTTTTACCTTGGACTCCATCATGGAGGTTTGAATTTCAGCATGCTCAATTGCTTCCTGAGCAATTGCCTGCTGTTGTGCAACTCTCTCCTCATCTTGCCAGTTTGCAAGAGCACTTGAGGAAGCAAGTGCAGCTAAAGTAATTCCACACAAAATCGTCTTACGCATATTTTTCTCCTTTGAAAAATAGTAAAGATAAGGTTATTTAGACATTCTACATAGTCCGAATAACCATGTCAAGTGTTTTTTAGGAGGTTATGTCCACCACTTCACAAGAGTTTGCACTGCAAGAGAAGGTTTGACTGCCCGAAGTGTTGTCTTCTTTTTCATATTGTGACAACTCCGACCAATCTATATTTTCAGGCATTTTCTTGAGAAGTTCTTCATACTCCTCTTTTGTGCAATCCTGATAAGGAGCCTGACGATAGGTATGGTCTGAGAATGGTAGGAATGAAACTCCTGACATCTCATCAAAATGCTTCCATACCCATGCTCCAACTTCCATCCATTCACTTTCCTTTACAGTGATAGTTACGGATGGTTTGTGGTCACACCAATGCTTTTGATAGAACAACCAAAGTTCAAGTTGCTCAACTGCTGTCATATCGGTTCTGAAAATTGCCTTGTCTGGTGACTTCACGGGGAATGAGAATACCATTGTGTGATTTGGTTTCATTACACATGGTTCAGCAGGAAATCCTCTTTCTTGCATGAACTTGCAAAGTGGGTCTTTCACATCAGCACGAATTGTGCGAATGTAATAAGGATTGTGTCTAGCGTGAATTCCAGAAGCAGAATCAACCAATTGTGAAACTGTTCCAGAAGGCTTTATGCAAGTGATTGCTGCTGAAGGATTTATCTTCAACTTTCTAGCAAACTCTTCATTGACTTCAACGCAAACTTGACGAAGTTCTGAAAGAACCTTCTCTAGCTTTTCCTTGTTCTTTCCAGTCATAAGAGCGTTGTCAAGAATTCCTGTGAGTGAAACTCCCAGAAGCCTTTCATCATCACAATTTGTTCTCCATTCACTGGAGATATATTTGAAATTTGTGAGTGTTGATTGGAATGTTCCTAGAATCGTAGCGACACGAACTTTTTCCTTTAGAGTTTCTGCTGTGTCGTCTTCACGAACTACGATTTCGGTAAGATTGCAGAACTCTCTATCGCGAAGAACGATTTCTGAACATGGATTTGTTCCGAAGTCAAAATCGGGATCTCTTTGACGATACTTTTCTCCACGGAATTCACCAGCGCGAATGCACTGTTTCTTTGCTGCATCGCGATTGAAGATTCCTCTTTCTCCACTCTTTGATTTGTAAAGAGAAATCCATTCATCCATGAATGTTCCGATTTCTGGCCTTTCTTTATAGACCACAGAGTTGTTTGCCAGAGCTCTTTGGGCATTTGCTTCCCACCACGCTCCACTCTTTGCGTCTCTCATTCTCTCATCTGTAAGAGAAGAAAGAGAAATCAGAGCTGAACGACGAACGCCCCCAACTACTACAATCTCAGCAATCTTGCAGACGATATCGTGACATTCGACGGATGTAAGCTTTCTACCGGCCGCTTTACGAAAAGTTTCAATTGTGAAGCGGAACAGATCATCCAATGGTTCGGGTCCAGACGCTCTACCACCAAAGGTTTTAAGTCTTGTTCCCGCAGGACGAACTTTCGATAAGTCCCATTTTGGTATCTGACCACCAACAAGAAGTGAGAGGAGCTCTTTGAATGCTCTTGCCCATCCTGTCTTGGAGTCCTGAACAACGATGGTAGTATCGCTTTCAGTGAATTCTTCAGATATGGTAGGAAGTTTAGCAACCGATTCCCTTTCTACACTAAAACCTACACCTGTTCCATTCATGAGAATGTAAAGAATTTCATCAAAAGCACGCAACCTATTGCAGTTGACATAAGCGCAATTGTAACCAGCAACATTTTCTCTCTTGAGAGCTTCACCTGAAGTCATCAATGCCCTCATGGAAGGCATCACATTCAAGTTCAAAATGTTAGTGCGAATTTCTTCGCGAAGTTTTTTGTCAAGTTTATACTTGTTGTTTTCTAAAAGATGTTCTTCAAAAAAGTTCAAGTAACGATCAACAGTCTCTTCCCAAGTTTCTCTCCTGCCCTCCTCTGGCAACCACCGCGAGTATCTTGATAAATGAATAAAGGACTGATAAAGAGTTGGGAGTTCAACCATTTCACATTCTCCTTTTGTGTTTTCTTCCGTAACAGTATAGTGTTATTTAGGAAGAAGGCGAGCCAAAAGGTGAGAAAACTCCCGAATAATTCTTGTTGGTTTTTTCCGCTGAAGTCACCAAAGGTGGTTCTTGTGGAAAGACTATCAAGTTTGGATTTGCATGTTGAGTAGTTATATCACGAAGTTGTTGACGATAAACTGCCCATTGATTTTTATTAAAAATCGGTGCGTCCAATGTCATCACCCAATCACTTTGTTTGAGAAGTGAGTCTCTTTGTGAGCGAATATTCTGAAGAGCAGATTCTTTTTCTGCTTCTGCAATTGAATCCAGTTCTTCCTGTGGAATATCTTCAACCAAGTAATTTGTAACCCAACCACCTGTTTCGGAATCGTATGTTGATTCTAAGTTGGTTTTTCTTTGTGTTTGTGTGTTAAAAGTTGGTGGGTTGTCTGACAGAGGAAAAACATTAAAACTAGCAAGAAATGAGTTGTCGGGAAATTTTCCCCATGTCACGTTCTTGAAGTTTCTTTTCATATAAGACGGATATGTTATTCTATCCGCGATGAGGTTTCCCTGAATTCCACCATCGGTTCTTACATACATTAGGTTATTTCCTTATCAGACGGTTGTTGGGAAGCTAATCTTGATAACCATATCTCCCGAGTTTCCTTGCTGAAGAGCCAACTGAAGAGCTTGAATCTGTGCAAGAAACAAAGGAAGTGGAACACCGATTGGCATGACTTGCTCAACGACAAGACGAGTAGCAATGTCTGCGGGTGCGATTGCTGAAACTGTTCCAGCTGTAAGGTCTAGATAGATATCTGCCATGAAAAAATCTCCTTGATTACTATGTTATTTATAACACAAATGAAAGTTGCGAACCACCAAAAAAGGAATCTGATGATGGTATATAGACAAAAGGAAGAAACGACCAAGATCCAGAAATTCCTGAACCAGTGGCTCCTAAAACTGGGTTTCCTGTTTCTTCTGAAAAATATACATTGGAACCCCAATCTATAGTCAAATCAACACCACCACGAACTATTAACATTAAATTACTGACATCATCTGCGGTGACTTGGCCAGTGAATGTGAAATATTTGGTCGTTCCTGTTGCTGCAGAAGCAAAATTTACATGTTGTATATTTCCATTTTCTAAATTCACATTGAATGAAGTTGCAGAAGTGGGTGTTCCCAAATCATAATATTTTTCTGCATATTTGGTAAGAAGAGGTGTTTTGTCTGCTTTTGTTGTTAAGAACTTATTATAATAATATGAATTTCCCTCTACAAATACAGCAGAACCACCTGTAGCTTCAGTTGAAATTGAACTTATGGAACCGGCGACTCCCTGTCGTCCTTGTCTGCCTTGATTTCCTTGAGCTCCAGTGTCACCAACAAGTCCTTGGTTGCCCTGATTTCCTTGAGCTCCAGTGTCACCAACAAGTCCTTGTCTGCCTTGATTTCCTTGAGCTCCAGTGTCACCAACAAGTCCTTGTCTGCCTTGATTTCCTTGAGCTCCAGTGTCACCAACAAGTC
>Ga0208162_1000173_pt1 | contig 35787 bp, 50 predicted proteins | sample CB_VirMetaG_4_FD_184539 | JGI IMG/M metagenome (GOLD analysis project Ga0208162, IMG submission 184539) | Freshwater to marine saline gradient viral communities from Chesapeake Bay - CB_1508_1M Viral MetaG (SPAdes) (version 4) | ecosystem: Environmental > Aquatic > Marine > Coastal | place: USA... | reverse complement strand
GCCGGATGCTAGCGTTTGCCGCGATCAGCGACGCAGGCCGCGCGCTGCAAGGCAAAGAGGGCACAATGGTGCAGTCGCTGCTTGGCGACTTTACAAAGCGTGCCGATCAGGCGCGTAAGGCGGCGGCCACAACGCAGGCGCGTGCAATGATGGGCATGGTCGCGCAAAACATGCAGTCTATCGCAGATCCGCGTGAGCGCCTGGAGTTGTTGAACAATTATCTGGTGCAGGGCGTGATTGATCCAACAGTTTACTCAGCAATGGCGGGGCAAATTACAGCGCAAATTCAAAACCAAAAGCTAGCGGCAAGCAGCGTCGAGGGCGCCGCAATGACGCTAGATACTGTGGGCGACTTGCGTGACGCGTTGCGAGAAAATCCAGGGCTAACGACAGGGCCTGTTGGCTGGGCGCTTGGTAAGCTGCCATTTGGCCCTGCGGCGGAAGCGCAAAACTTAGTCGCGACACTGCGCTCAAACATGGCGCTAAACGCTCTTAAAGAGCTGAAGAAGGTCGCGGGCGGCATCGGCGCTATCTCAAACACTGAGATGCAATTGCTAGAAGACGAAATCACACGCCTTGACCTAGCCGTTGGCTATGAAGAGTCAATGGATGCGCTAGACAAGATTCAGAGACGCTACCGTCGTATGATTATAACAGCATATAACGACCCAGACGTTAGCAGCGAGGCGCTCGACGAAATATTAGGCGGGCGCCCTGAGTGGGCGATGAACAGCTCAGAGGGCGACGGCAGCGGCGGCGAAAGCATTGTCCCAAATGAAGAGGACCTATAAATGGCAAACGAGAGCAACCCCGGTTACTGGCTAGATCAGGCGCGTAAGGCGGAGGCTGCGGGTAAATCGCAGTTGGAGGTTTTATCGCTAGTCGATAAGGCGCGTGCAGCCAAAAAACGTAGGGATCTAGAGGGCCGCGGCTACAAGGTGCTGGAAGAGTTTGACCAAGGGCGCATCGTGCAGGGCGAGAGCGGCAAGATGACATACGCCGGGTCAGGTTTCTCTACATCGGATCCCGCGGATATCGCATTGATCCGTGAGCTAGGTGGCAACGAAGCAGAATACATTAAGCAGAAAGAGGCGCGCAACGTAATCAGCCAGACCGGCGAGGGGCTTTCGCGCCTGACGTCTGCCATCAAGGGCATCCCGTTTATCGGCGAATACTTTGACGAAATGGTCGGCGCAACGGTTGGCGATAAGCAGATGCAGCAAGCGCGCTTAGCGGCGCAGGCGCGTGAAGATATCGCGCCTGGCACTGTGGCGGCGTCACGCGTCGCGACAGGCGTTGGCACGGCTATACCGCTAGCGGCAGGCCAGCTTGCAATGCTACCCGCAAACCTAGCGGGCCGCGTGCTAGGCGGTGCAGCGCTAGGAGCTGCGGAGGGTGGCCTTGAGGGATACATCAGCGGCTACGGCTCTGGCACAGACACAGCGTCACGCCAAAAGGCGGCGGCCGAGCGTGCGACTACAGGCGCAGCGTTTGGCGGAGCGCTGGGCGGCGCATTGCCGCTTGCGACAGGCGCGGCGGGCCAAGTTGCGCGTCAGTTCATTGAGGCACCGGCAAAAGATGTCGGACGTAAAATCGGCGCCCAGGACCAAGCGCTAGAGCTGCTAAGCAGGGCGGCGGAGGTTGACGCGCCGACAGCGGCCGCAAACCTAGAGCGCGCGGGTCAATACGCGTCTATGGGCCAGATGGGGCCGACAATGCAGGGGCTGCTAGACATGGTGGCAAATACGCCATTCGCGGGCAGCATTGCAAAGCAAAACATCGAAGAGGTCGCAGGGCAGGCGGGCGTTCAGTTCAACAACTTGCTAGACGACACCCTAGGCGGCCCAGTTGCGGCGCAACAAGTGAAAGACCTGTTGATGGAGACGACTTCAACAGCGCGCAAAAATGCATACGACGCAGCGTACAACGCGACAATTGATTTTGGCCGCAAAGAGGCGGACGAAATGCTCGATCTGCTAGAGCGCGTCAATCCGTCAATCCTAGATAAGGCGGCCAACATCGCGCGCATGGAGGGCGTCCCGTCACTTAATAAGCTGGTCAAGATTAGCGATGACGGCACCATTGAAGGGTTCACCGATTTGCCAGACATGCGTTTTGTGGACTATGTCACACGCGCGCTAAACGACGTCGAAGGTGTCGGCGCCGCAGAGGTTAAAAACGCGCAGCGCTCACTGGCGGCGCAAATCCGCGAAAAGGCGGACAAGCTAGTCCCAGAATACGCGCAAGCGCGTGACCTAGCGGCAAGCGTGATCGACATTCGCAACGCAATTGACCTAGGCGAGACAATGCTAAAACCGGGCACTAAGGTGTACGACGTTGAGCTAGCCGTTAAGACAATGAAGGGCGCCGAAAAGAACGCCCTGAAGCAGGGCTTGCGCAGCTACCTAGACGAGACAATGGGTAGCGTAAAAACCTCGTTCACAGATCCAAATGCGGACGTCAGAGAGGTAATGCGTGGCCTCAAGGACCTATCTAGCCGCAACAACCAGGCAAAGATCAAGGCGATCCTTGGCGATGCAGAGGCAAAAGAGTTTATGCGCCAGTTCGATGAGGTGTATTCAGCGATGAATATGCGCGCGTCGTCAGCGCGACAATCCGCAACGCTACCGCGTCAGATGTTCAAAGAGGCGGCCGAAGACGTCGTAAAATCAAGAGAGACGACGGGTCAGCTAATGAGCGAGCGTGGGCCTGTAACAGGCGCGATGGAATCCTTCCGCCGGTCAATGCCTAACCAAGCGCCTAGCACGACGGAATCAATGGAGCTGCTAGCCCGCGAGCTAGCGCTGCCACTGACGCGTCAGGTGTCTCTGGATGAGCTAATCCGTCAGCAGCAACAGCTACGCCGTGCGGCGCCGCAATTGCAGCGTGGGCGTCAGGTGTTCGAGGGGGCGTCTCGCGCCGGCACAATAGCCGCTAAGGGGCTAACAATGGGCGCGGTTCCTGGTCTGCTAGACTACTACAACAACCGTTAATCAGCTTTTGCCGGGCGCGTCTTGCGTGCGGCTTTAGCTTTATCCAGGTCGCGGTCTAACTCTTCAATAAGGGCCGCGGCCTTTTCACATGTCCGGTACATCGCCAAATTATTGTTAATGCGGTGCGGGTTTTTCAGTAAACGCACCAGTTCAGTTTGGTCGTCGGTAAGCATCTATTACTCCTTTTTGTTAACTATTTGCACAATCGGGGTTGCGCCACAATAGAAACATAAGATATTCCGAATTTGAGATAAGCGCCCATTCCTACCCTAGCGCACTAGGGTGCCTCTTGTTTATCTCTCCCTGTACTAGCCCCGCCCGGTTCTCCTCTTTTCCGGCGGGGCATTTTTTTTCTTGCAGCACCCCCTAAATATATGTTAACAGAATGTTAGTACAGAAGAGGAGAATCAAAATGGGCGACGCTGACGCAGTAGGGTGGGAGGCGAAGATCGCCTACCACCAAAAACAAATCGACAAACTAGAGCGCGAAAACCGCGGCGTTCGCTCTAGCAGCATAAGCGCCGATACTGGCCACCACTACGGCTGGATCGCATACTACCGCGGACTAATGGAGGAAAACGATGCAGAAAAATAATTGGAACAAAGCAGGGTGGGAAGACTACGCCTGCTTTATTATTGCCGCCGCGTTTGCGGCAATCATGTGGGTGATTGTCTATGGCTAAGTGGGATCTCTCAAAGCTGGACATGGACCCAGACGTACCGGTCATCATTGGCCGCATTCAGCGAAAGGTCGAGGTGATGAGGCTCGATCAAAAATCATCGGGTTCTACCCGATATCACGATAGCAACGAAATCCTGACATTACTGGATATGCTAAAACGCCATCTCAAAATTGAGGAGAAGAAATAATGGAAAACCTATCAAACCTAGAATGCGTGATCACGCAGCTTCATGGCAAGGGTGGACGTGCGATCCGCGCCGACAACCTTGAGCAAGTTTATATGGCCCGCTCACTGTGCCAGCTACTTATTGCGCTAGACTATAAAGAGCGCGACCGGGTTGACCTAGACGTGCAGCCAAACGCCAACACGGAAAACAAATACGTCCCGTGGGTGGCGATGCACATTGCCCGCAAGGAGAACGTCGTCGCGCTGTCGAAGCCCGACCCGACGCCTACGGCTATCCCAGAATGGGCGCAACCCACGGCGGCACCTACGGCTATCGCTGACCAGATTTGCGGGATCCTGCAAGACAACGCACGGCAGCAAGAGATGGCGCTTGAGCAAGAGCCAGAGCCAAAGTGGGGTCACTGCTCACGCGAGATGGTTGCGAAAGCGCTAAAAGAGTTGGGCGGATTTGCTAGCACGCGCGAACTGGCGGACGCCGTTGGGCTAGAATCGACTGCAAATTGCCGGTCGACGTTAGAGAAAATGTGGAAGACAAACGACGTGCTAAAGATTAGCGTGAACAACTACGGCAAGAAGGCCGCAGGGCGCACATACTGGGCGCGTGACTACGAAACCATCGACTATGTGCTTGGCGATGAGTGAACCTATCCGCAGATCGTTGAAGGGCTTTCAGTGGCCCTCTAAGACGCCACCCACTGAGGACAGGTGGTTGCAGTGTCTATCGCTAATGCGTGACGACGCGGAAGACTGCAATAAGCGCTACGTCAAGCGCATGGGCGGCGCTAATTGGATCGCTGGGCTGAAGGGTAAGGCGGCCGGTGTTAAGGGCGGCAGACCCTCGGAAAAGCCCAAGGTGATGCCACGCAACGCGCGCATCATTGAGCGATGCCTAGGCAAGGGTATGTCGCGCCGAGACATCGCAGACGTCGTGGGCGTCAGCCAGCAAGCGGTGTCGGACTACATGCGAAGGTACGGCCTACAAAAGCAGGAAAAACAATGATATAAGGTCCCTATGGGGGCCTTTTTTATTGGAGGACGTAGCCATCCCTTATGCAGATAAAGAGCGCCAAAAAGCGTACAATAAAGAGTACCGTAAACAGTACTATCAAAAGAATAAGAGAAAGATACAGGACAGAATAAACAACTACCGCCGCCAAATGCGAATTGATTACCGAGAATGGAAATCGACGCTATCTTGCGTAAAGTGTGGATACTCGCACCCTGCCGCCATTGATTTTCATCACGTCATAAAAAGCCCAGACAATCAGCGCGTCACTGACCTCGTGCGCAACGGCCGTTTTGGCGCAGCTAAGAAGGAGGCGTTAGAGCGTTGCATCGTGCTGTGTTCTAATTGCCACCGCGTGCTACATGATGAGGAGAATCGTGCGGAGAGCCAGAAATAGTGTCGGGCTATACTGGGGACCAACAAAACCGCCCGTGGTATGGACGCGGCACGTTGATTTACTCTCCGCTCCGTCGTTTTAATTTAGTGAGCGGTGCGGTCAACACCAAAATTGCGTTCCAGATAGCAATTCCCATTTGACTAGGCGTGGGCAGCAGCCAACCCAGTAGCGCAACCAGGATGAGCCACATGGGCGTGTCCTGGTTGTTCACTGTCACCGTCTCGGCGGGGCCTAGCTCAACCTCCTTGATCGTCTCCGTCTGGATCACGTCCCGCCCAGCGGAAGTCGTCGTCTCTTGCTTCACGGCTGTTTGTTCCACCTCGCGGGCGATGTTTGTACCAATCGGTGTCACGCTCACCCCACCAGATGGCGCCAAGAAAGACGGCAACCCCAAGCAGCCCCCAAGTAATAGGGGCAAACATATGACTAACCTTTTAACCATGCTTTGACGTCGAAGCATGGGCACGCCTTGCTAGACACTTCATTATGGCCCCAGATTTTGCGGATCTTATGTTCGGCTTTCAGCTTGTCAATTAGGTCGCATAATGCGACCTCTTGCGCCGGCGTAAAATTTTCAGAGAAATCATCGTCACGAGTTCCGCCGTGTCCGCCTAGCAGACAGATGCCCACGGATCCTTTATTGTGTCCCTTAGCGTGCGCCGGGGTGCGTTCAATCGGGCGGCCGTTCTTCACCTCACCGTCACGACAGATAACGTAGTTGTACCCGATATCTGACCAACCCCGGTCTTGGACGTGCCACCGTTTGATTTCCGCGACCTTCTGGCCGTTAGATTTTCCCTCGTACCAACTGGGGCGCGTCGCGCTACAGTGGATGCCAATGCTAGTTATTTTTCTCATTTTTTCGTTCCTCCTGAGAACCCAAAGTATGAGCCAACAACCGCAGACAGCGACCCGTACATCATCATCAACACGGCGCTAGCCTCGTTCATGCGTGCGGGGTCAAAGATGACCGCAAACGTCGATATGATCATCATGCCTAGGCAGGCCCACGTCATGCGTCGCTTATTTGTCTGGTACGTCTCTTTGTCTGGTATCAGCTCGTTCATCCGCGTATTTCTCCGCAATTTTTTTTGACGTCGTAATTATAACGATTTTATCGTTTTTGTCACACACGACGTATTTTACCACTTTTTTAGGTAAACGCCTAAATACCACAAAGCAAAAACTAAAAAGGTTACGGCGATGCCTATGCCTACCATTGTCGCTATTGTTTCCATGCGCTCCTCTCTAGCCTTTTCAGCGGCTATTTTGGCCGCCTTGCGCTGCTTGCGTGCCTCCGCCTGCCATTGCTGCCAGCGATCCCATGTGCCAGGGGGCGCGTACAGACGGCAATATGATTCGAGTTCAGCGCGCTTAGCCTTGAGTTTTTCTAATTGTTGGAACTCTTCCCAATCACCCTCTGATCCGCCAGTAATTGCGGTAAGTGGGCTATTCTTCTTACGCTGGACAGCTTCTTTTACATCTTCTTCCGCTGAAAGAAATTTGCCCACCGCGCTGATAAGGCCCGCAGTCTCCTTGCCATTGCCAAGAGCCTGACGGATAACCGAATAAGCGGCGTTCGCAGCGGCAATGCTTTCAAGTATAGCCATGTCATTTGTCCGCCATTTTCTCTAGCGTTAAACGGATTTGCTGGATGTTTTCGTCAATACGCGCCGACATGATAGCCTGCGTTTGTGTCGTATCTTCTAGCTTTTGGATCATGATTTCGTGGCGCGCTATGTTGCGAGTGTTTTCATCTACGCCACTGGCAAGTGTAGACACATACCAAACGACGCCTACCGCCTGCACGAAAACTGCTAAAACAATCCCAATTTTTTCCATCTCAATCCACCGCCTGGCCTTTTTAGAAATTTATCACAATGAACCCTCTTGCGCCATACCTAGGTCAGATGTTAACAGTCTGTTAGATGGAGGCTACAATGACAGATACAAAACAAATCGGCCCACGCATCCGCGAGGATGTCTATGAGGCGCTGCAACAGCATTCGGATAAGACACGAACGCCAATGTCAAAGATGGTTGAATATGCTTTGATGGATCTTCTAAAGACAGCGGGGTATCAGTTCGAAAATGATTATCGGTATTGATTGCGGCTATAGAACGGGCGGCGTTGCCTTAGTTGGCGATGATTGGGCGGAGGTCCATGATTTACCAACCTACGACGAGGGCGGTGTCGACGTGGTTGCGCTGATGGACATTCTGACATCGGTCGACCGGGTCGATCATATCTTTATCGAGAAGCAACAAGCGATGCCAAAGCAGGGCGTGTCATCCACGTTCAAGCTAGGCTACGGGTTTGGTCAGATCGTGACGACGGCTGCGCTATCGCGGTCACGCTACACTTTGGTCACGCCTAACACATGGAAGCGCTCAATGAATTTGCCACGCGACAAGGACGCGGCACGGCGGATGGCGCAGCAATGGTTTCCGGACCTTGCGTCGGAGCTGAAGCGCAAGAAAGACGAACACAAGGCCGAGGCGCTGCTCATCGCGCTGTATGGCAGGGGGAAGGCGTAATGAAGACTGCTCTATACCGTCAGTACGATAAGGATGGAAAGCTGCTTTATGTCGGCATTTCGTTGAATTACGCGCGGCGGCTAAAGGAACATTACAAGGGTTCTGCGTGGTTTCTTGACGTAGAAAAGATTACGCTTGAGTGGTTTGATACGCGCGATGATGCCCTGAAAGCAGAGCGCGACGCAATCAAATCGGAAAGCCCAGAGTGCAATATTCACTTACAGCGCGATGATGAGGACGTGTTTGATAAATGCTCTGATGTAAGAGATTTCCAAGGCATGAGCGCACTGCTCATGCGCTATATTGAGCAAAAAAATAAAATCTTTTTAACAAAAGGCGACGTTGCGAATTGCATAGGCGTACCGACAAATGCTTTAAATGCATGGCTAAAAACACACAAATTAAAGCCAATGAAGCCCTTTGCGCCTGATCGCATTCAAGAGGTTTATTATATCGACGACGTGATTGACGCGATCCATAAAACTGTTTGGGAGGGACGCAATGCCAGTAGTTGAGACAATGTCGAACGAGGAATACCACCTCGATCCGGCGCTGAGCGCCACGGGCGCTAAAACTATCGCGCTAGAATCACTGGCGCACTTTAAACACGCCAAGCGTAAGCCAAGCACAGCGTTTGATCTGGGCACGGCCGTGCATACGCTCGTGCTAGAGCCGCACAGATCAAAGACGGTTTGGTGCGGGCCGGAGACGCGCAGGGGCAACGCCTGGAAGGAGCAGAAGGACGCAGCCGACGCGGAGGGCGCGGTGCTACTTACAGAGGCGGACTATCATCAGGCGGTTGACATGGCGAACGCGGTGCGGTCGAATGCCGCAGCCGCGGCGCTACTCAGTGGCGACCTTTTGGTCGAGGCTAGCGTATTCTCACGCGACGAGGTCATCGGCGTTGACACGCGCTGCCGCCCAGACGGGTGGCGCCGTGACATTGCCGCCGTGATTGATTTGAAGACGACAATAGCGCCCAGCCCTGAAGCATTTGCGAAGCAGGCGGGCAATCTTGGGTATCATATCCAGGATCAGTTTTACCGCCGGACAATGATGTTGGACGGGCACGAGGTAGACAGATTTATTTTTATCGCCGTGGGCAAGGAGGCACCCTACCCCGTCGGCGTATACGAATTGGACGCGGAGAGCCTACACGAGGGCGAGCTGGCGGTCCAATACGCGCTGGAGCAGTACGCAGGCGCGTTGAAGAGCAACGTGTGGGATTATGGGTACGGGGAATTGCAAACCCTACGCATACCCAATTACGCGTTTAAATTTACGGCAAACTAAGTCAGGAGACACATATGCCTATTTCATTTGGTTCCGGGGACGGAGAAAACACTGGTATCTACATTCGTGGCAACCTACCGCAAAATCGCTGGTGGGCGAAAACGGAAGCGGGAGACGAGCCTATCGACATGGACCGCGGCTTTGCTATCGACATCGCCAACGTCACGTTCGGGTGGCTGCACATTGACGTCGGCATCCGCGATTGGCAGCCGTGGCCATCGCCATCAACGCCAACGCCACGCCCAAGCGAAAACCATAAGAACGGTTTTGAGGCGACGTGTTGGCTGAGCGACGGTCGTGAGGCGACGTTTAGCGGCAATTCGTATGGTTTGGGGCAGTTCATCGCTAAGCTGTATAACCAGGCCGAGCAGATGCCAGAGTGGAACCAAGGCATGGTGCCAGTGGTTCAGGTGACCGCGACGACGCCTGTCGTCATCGGCAAGGGCACGTCCTACGACGTCGGCTTTAACATCAGCAAGTGGATCAACAAGCCGGCGGCTGACGCAGCACCCGCAGCACCTGTGGCGGCGGCACCTGTGGCGGCGGCACCCGCGCCAGCGCCAGCCCCTGCACCCGCAGCGGCGCCTGCCGGAGATGACAATTTCGGGTTCTAACAAATGTAATAACGTGGGGCGCGTCCGCGCGCCCCGCTAATCGGCGCACAGGGATAATAAATGTCAGACGCATATTTTAGCAAAGTGAGGGAGAGCGTTGTCGGCGAGGTCATGGCGACGCTAAAGGGCGGCAGAAACGAGACACTAAACAAGGCAGCGTATACGCTGGGCAGACACGCACACTTGTCGCCCGCGAACATTGACGCCGCCATTGTTGAGCTGCACGGCGCAGCCAAGACAATCGGCCTGAACGAAATCGAGATAAAGGCGACCATTGGGTCAGGATTTAAGCGTGGGGGCGAAAACCCCAAGGAGCTGAAGGATTCGGACACGACGCCATACACAGTGTCTGAGTTCGACCGACTGATCGGACGCTTAGCGGCGCAGGACATGCTTGTCCGCGATGAGGAGACGCGCCAGGATAAGATTAAAAAGGCCAGCGAGGCGTGGGAGCGCGCGGTGCCTATCACGCGTGACAACAAGCTAGCGACGCGTCCGGCGTTGCTATACCTGAACAGCCGCGGGCTGCGTGCCAGTTCGGCGGTAGACGTGGCGCGGTACAGCCCGAGCGTTTACGACGGTCCGGCGATTATCTTTCCGGCGCGTGACCCAGAGGGCAATGTGCAGGGTATTCAGGCGGTATTGCTTACCCCTGAAGGAGAGAAGCGCGAATACAATGGGATCACGAAATATTCGCGTGGCGTATTGGCGGGAAATGTAATGCAAATCGGCGATCCGCAATGCGGTAAGCCGATTTGCATTGTAGAGGGGCCAGAGGACGCGCTCAGCGTGCGTCAGGCGTGTCAGGACGACGCGGTGGTTGTCTGCACGTTTGGCAAGGCCGGTATGTCCACATACAACGCCCCACGGGCGTCCGACGTTACGATCTGCGCCGACCCTGACCTAGACGTAGAAAAGGCGGCCGACGTATTGCGCGGCGACGGAAGTATTGCAGTCAGCGTAGTGCGGTTCGATACCCTCGGCATAGACAACGTGAAGGATGCCAACGACTACCTGCGCGAGGTCGGCGACGAGAAGCTGCGCGAGGCGTTGGCGATGGCAAAGCGTGTTGAAGAAGAAAAGCGCGAGCAACTGGCAAGCGAGATGCAGTGGCCGACGCCATACGAGCCAGTGGATCCCGCAACAATACCGCCCAGACGTTGGGTGTACGGCACGCACTACATCCGCGGCTACGTCAGCGTCGTGGCGGCGATGGGCGGCATAGGCAAGTCATCAATGCAGATGGTGGAGGCGGCTAGCGTGGCAATCAATCGCCCGCTGCTAGAGGAGCCGGTACGGGAGCAGACGAACGTGTGGATCATCAACTTAGAGGATCCGCTAGAGGAGATGCACCGCCGTTTCGCGGGCGTCATGATGCACTATGGCATCACAAACAAGGAGATCGCCGGGCGTATATTTTTAGACGCCGGCCGCGACATCAACATCACGTTTGCCAAGCAGACGCGCGACGGCATCGAGGTGATGGAGGACATCGCGCAGCGCATGATCGCAAAGATAAAGGAGTGCGACATCGGATTGGTCCTCATTGACCCGTGGGTTGGTGCCAACGAAATCAACGAGAACGACAACAGCGCCATGAACGCAGCGGTCGCGGTCGTGCGACGCGTGGCGGACGAGACGGACGCGGCAATCTGCCTGACGCACCACATACGCAAGACAAACGGCGAGGATGCCACCGTTGACTCCATCCGTGGCGCAGGATCGCTAATCGGGGCGGCCCGTGCCGCGCGCGTGCTAAACCGTGTCAGCCAAGACGAGGCGCTCAAATTGGGCGTCACAGAGGAGGAGAGCCTGGGCATCATGCGGGTGGACGACGGCAAGGCAAACCTAGCCCCGCCGGCCGCAAAGGCGCTGTACCGGCGCATGGTCGGGGTGGAGCTGCCCAATGGGGAATACGTCGGGGTCGCGACGCCGTTCAAGCTGCCCGACTTGTTCGACGGGGTCAAAGCAAAGGACGCGATGGAGGTGCAGAAGCTGGTCGGGGCTGCGGCTGAGCGGGATGAGCCGTACCGTCAAAACGTCCAGGCGAAGCAATGGGTCGGACATGCGGCGGCCAATGTGTTACAGTTAGACTTAGACAAGCCACACGAAAAAGCGCGCTGCAAGGCAATCGTCAAGAAGTGGTTGGAGACGGACGTTCTGCGAGCGGAGACGTGGCCAAGCAAGCGAGACGGGCGCGACGTGCCAGTGGTTGTCGTTGGAACGTGGATCACAAGGGATGAGGCAGGGCTATGAAGAGCGAAGACTTGATACACTTATTTACGGAGCGCAACGGGCAGCGTGAGCTGGTGCAGATCGACATGGAAAACATCGAGGGCTGGGGCGTCATTGATCACGGGAGCGAGGAGGGCCACGGGATCATTGAGCTGCAATTCTTTGACGGCCAGACGGAAACCGTGCTGATCGACCCAAACGCGTGGCGCTCAATCTTTGATCACTATTTACTGCGGGGGTGGGCATGAGCAGACACACGCCAATGTCTAAGGCGAGGCATCCAAACGCGCCGCGTGAGCATTACGAGGTGGCGCACATTACGTTCGAGATAGATCCGGACGGCAAGACGTTCGCCCTGATACCGGGGCAGGCGCACCAGGCGAAGGATCGGCGGCCGCTATTCAGTGGCCACATAGACAAGGGGATGCACGAGCAGCTCAGGGAGCTAGCCTATCGCATCCGCCAGTTGGAGATGGACATATGAGCGACCGCATCGTGGGGCGCATTGTGTGGGACGAGGAGGAGCAGATGAGCAGGATTGAGTGGGACGCAAGGCAGATGCCAATGGCTAGCGCGGACGTCAACGATCAGCAATTCATCGTCGACGTCGTCGACGGCGTTAGCCAAGACATCGAGCTGATGGAGCTGATCGTCAATGCGCTGGTCTATGCGGAATTTGAGGGGCGGATGCACTGATGTATACACGTCCGTATATACGCCGTTGTGCGCAAAATAATACACACTACCGCACCTTAAAAACGTGGTGCGGAAGACTGCCGAAGGTGCGGAGGAAACACCGTATTACGCCACCGCCGCACCACCTCGTATATATATACGAAGGTGCGGCGGGGGTTCGGGGTTCGGTAATTAGTGCGGCACGCAAGGTGCGGTAAAACGTGGGAGCGACAGGGGAGCTGGCAATGGGACAGACTAAGCAACGTGTAAATAAAACTAACGCAAGGCAGCGCGGCAGAGATGCGGCTGGCCATGTTAAGGTGGGTGAGGATGCGTTCGCGATTAGCGCGGGCGTGTGGGGACAGTTGGCGCCGCTAGATCGGATAGCGCGGGAGAAGACGGCCAAGTGGGGCGATACGCTGCCCAGCTTGGTAGAGCCTGAACTGGCGGGACGGTTTGAGGCGGCCTACGAGCGGCTAAAGGAGCTGGTGGAGGCTAACGACGTCGTGGGCGTGAATAAGGTTGCCGCGCAGCTCATGAGGGCGTGGGACGTGCTAGAGCAGACCGCAGAGGCTGCGGGGCACAAGCCGCTACCGCCGCACGCGTATTGCGTGGAAATTGACGGCGGGATAACATGCTTTGCGATGCACGGGTGGGCGGAGCTGCGTAAGAAGCACCCGCACTGGTGCGTGTACAGCTTTGAAGACGCGGCGCGGTTGCTGCGGTTTGATTGGACGGAGAAGATGCTAAACGAGGCGTACAGCGCGTTCCCGGATGCGAAGGTGACGCGCGTCATGCGTGATGGTGACAGCCGGATCAACTGGGATCTCGGCGGCGATGACATACCGTTTTAGGAGGTAGGAGATGAAACGAGCGGAGATATTGCAGGAAGCGGAGCGGTTGATAAGCGGTGATCGTGCGGACGATTACGGCGACGCAAAGCGGAACTTTTTAGACATTGCGGCGCTGTGGTCGTCATACTTGGACGAGGATATCACGGTCGTTGACGTGGCAAACATGATGATGCTGATGAAGATTGCGCGGACAAAGAAATCACCGGGCAAGGCGGATAGCTGGGTCGACATCTGCGGCTACTCAGCGCTAATCGGGGAGATCAAGACGGATGGCTAGGAGCGAGATAGCGACAGCAAAGCTGGCAGCGTTAGATAAGGTGGGCGAGGATGACTTGTTCGAGCTACTGGCGACGGGAACGTCAATGCGTGACCTGTGCAAGCAATACGACGTAGGGCATAAGCTGTGGTATCGCTGGCTCGATAGCGCGCCTGGGCGTCGTGACAGGTACGAGGCAGCGCTGATGGAGGCTGCGCATTATTTCGCAGACAGAGCGGTCAAGACAGCGCAGATGACGGATCCATCGACGGTTAACGCTGACCGGCTGAAGGTCGACACGGACAAGTGGATCGCGTCCAAGCTGAACAGTCAATACGATACGCGACAGAAGGACGTTGCCATTAACATCAGCGTGAACGATTTGCACGCGCAGGCAGCGCAGTTGCTTGGTGACGTGATCGAAGGGGAAGCGGAGGACGTGAGCGATGATTGACGGTGAAAACACGCATCGGCGTACGAACGCGCACGCGTCCGCGCGCGTAACTGAACGGGCGCTCAATTGCAACCGCTTGACACAACATCTTGTGCCATTGCGGTTTCTGCATAGCTCAATAATACGATGCATCGCGCAAACGCCTTATTTATATGTCGCATTCAAGAAGTGGAATTTAACATAATCGACATTATACGAGTGATCTATGCGCCTTGCGCATATCTGTGCCGCGAATCGCGTTTTGACCCCCCCCTTTGCGCGCCGCGACCCGGTGCAAATATCAATGACCTCCCCACAGCTCCCCGTAAAAAAATTTTAGGAGATCCCCATGTCACAACGCCCCCCTGAAAATCCGTTTCTTACGCTGATGCAGCGCTACCGTGATGACCCTGTCACGTTTGCCCATGAGGTCATCGGTTTACAGCCTGACGAGTGGCAGGAGGAGCTGCTCCGCGCCATCGCGGATCCAGAGAAGCGCCGCATCACCGTTCGATCTGGCCACGGCGTCGGCAAGTCCACGGCGGTCGCGATGGCCGCGATCTGGCACGTCCTGATGCGCGTTCCGTCGAAGACGGTTGTCACGGCCCCCACGTCGTCCCAATTGTTTGACGCCTGTTTCGCCGAAATGAAAAATGTGGCCAAGCGGCTAAAGCCCCCCTTTGACAAATTGTTGGAGATTAAATCGGACCGCATTGAGTTGAAAAGCCAGCCGGAGGCCACGTTTATTTCGTGCCGGACGTCCCGCGCCGAGCAGCCGGAGGCGTTGGCTGGCGTTCACAGTGAGAACGTGTTGCTCATTGCCGACGAGGCCAGCGGTGTCCCGTCGGCCGTGTTTGAGGCTGCCTCTGGGTCGATGTCCGGCCACAATGCGACCACGGTTCTGACGGGCAACCCCACGCGGAACACGGGGTTTTTCTATGACACGCACAATCGGCTGCGCGACGATTGGTACACGATGCATGTGAGCTGCGTTGATAGCAAGCGCGTGTCCGACGATTTCGTCGAGGACATGAAGCGGCGCTACAGCGAGGACAGCCCCGCGTACCATGTGCGCGTCCTGGGCAACTTTCCCCCGTCTGAGGAGGACACGGTGATCCCCGTGGCGTTGATCGAACACGCGATGGCCAACGACATCAAGATCCACGACGAGACGATGGGGTTTTGGGGCTTGGACGTCGCCCGACAGGGCAACGACAGCAGCGTGTTGTGCAAGCGGCAGGGTCCCGTGATCCACCCGCTCACGGTCTGGCGAAATCTCGATTTGATGCAGCTCACGGGCGCCGTCAAGGCCGAGTGGGACGCGACCCCGCCGTCCAGGCGCCCCTTGGAGATCATCGTGGACAGCAACGGCTTTGGTGCGGGTGTATTGGACCGCCTGCGCGAGTTGGGGCTGCCCGCGCGTGGATTGAACGTGTCCGAGAGGGCCACGCAAAAGGAGACGTACCTGAACACGCGCGCTGAGCTGTGGTTTAAGTGCAAGACGTGGCTGGAGGGCATGGACGTTAAGCTGCCGCGCGATGACGCGCTGTATGCGGAGCTAGCGGCGCCCCGGTATCACTTTACGAGCGCGGGCAAGCTGCAAGTGGAATCGAAGGAGGCGATGAAAAAGCGCGGCGTGGCGTCGCCCGACCGCGCTGACGCTGTGTGTCTGGCGTTGGCCAATGATCACACGACGATGGCCTACGGAAGCGCGTCGAGCGGCTCATGGAGCCGCCCGTTGAAGCGTGGAATACGCGGTGTTGTTTAGCGTTGGAACGGGTCGTGCTGGTAGCAGGTCCTGTTCCAGTAGAACATTAGCCCCTCATCGACCATTAACTTGATAAACTTGTTTATGGTGCGTTCGGACGCGCCAATTTGAGCGCTGGCTTCTTTTTTTAGCTGCGCTCTTCTAACTGTTCCGTTATGCGACGACATTATCTGCTTGATCACGAAGAAATAGTCTTCACGGTTGTTAAATGAGCGCATCTCATACGCCTTAGCTTTTTCGTAAACCTCGCCCCCAAGTGGCACGATAACGAGCTTTTCCTCAACGCCATCGCTTGTGGTTATCTTTATTGGCACTTGGATGCTCTCAATCTCGTATCCGTAGCCGTCTATAGTGTCTGCGATGCTAGATAGAAACACGTTTAAAAGTTTGCCAGTTGATACCTGTGTTGACTTCATCGCGTTGCGTACTTTTTCGGCTTTTCTGCTTGCGGTCGCGAGTAGCAGCCCCTCGTGCATTCGCGGCAGCCTGTTTCCAGATTTCTGCGAATTACATTTTAAGCAGCTCAGCGCGAGATTCTCAATATCACAGCTCCCGCCCGCGCACTTAGGCACAATGTGATCAATATGATATTCGTTAACAGCAACGTCGTTTCTGCAATATGCGCACTTATTGTTCCACGCATACTTAATTGCGTTTTTCTCTGACTGCGTCAGCTTTCTGCGTTGTAGCGTCATTGTTCATTCTCCTCTTTTTATTAGGCGTATGGTTCGACTGTGATTTGACTTTCGTCTGTGATGTTCACCATTGCAGGCGCGTCTGGATTGCAGCGCCAGTGGCCGATTGCTTTTTTTAGCGCCTCCGCCTCAGTGCGTGCCGACTTTGCAAACAGGCCAACGCCGTCATATTTGCAGAGCCATTTCTTTGAAAAGCGCGGCGCCGCATCCTGCGTGCCCGTGCCGTGACACTTAAAGCATACGCCTCCCATGACGTTTCTGTGTGCCGCGATCTCGCCTGTTCCGTTACATCTGATGCAAGTGTATGCCATTTGTTTTCCTCCGTTTAGGTGGGGGCCGAAGCCCCCGTTGAATTAGAACGAGCCGGGGCCGTTGTATGTGCCCAGTTCAATCTGGCTTGACCGCCAGCCGCGATCATCCGTTAGGATCTGGTTAAGGTCGTAGCGTGGCAATTTTTCACCGCGTCTGTTCAGCTCGTTACGGTACGCGTTTGCAAACACGCCGTTAGAGTGTGACTTAGTGTGGCCGATAGCCCGACAGCTAGTTACAAGTGCGTTGCGCATGTAAGTGTAAAGTGTTTCGGTTGATAGTGTTTTTAGATCGTCCATTTTGGACCTCCGTTAGTTAGGTTGATTCGCTTCCCTTAACCACATGTTAACATATTGTTAACATAGACACAAGCACTAATTTCAGGCATATTCTTGGCAGCGGCTTCTCTTACTCCTCCCACAAGCCGTAGAGCCAAAAGCTCCCCCGCGCTGATCTCCCACGGCGCGGGGTTTATTATGCCCTGTTTTCATGTATTATGTGCATAACGAGCAGAGGGTTACCGATATGCCGAAAAAGGGCTTATATGCGAATATTCACGCTAAGCGTAAGCGTATTGCGAAGGGCAGCGGCGAAAAGATGCGCAAGCCGGGAAGCAAGGGCGCGCCGAGCGCTAAGGCGTTCAAGGCGGCTGCCAAGACGGCTAAGAAGAAATCAAAGGGTAAGAAGTGATGTCCGCAACAACGACAACTGGATTTAAGCCGTGCAAGGGCTGCAAAACGATTTCGAAATGCCGCGCGGGCGGTAAGTGCTACGGAAAGGCGCAGAAGTGATGTAATGTTCACCGCGGTTGTTCTCCTCTGCGCCCAAGCAAATTGTTTTGCGATAGGTGGCCCAGCGTTTAAGACGGAGGATGAGTGCGCGGTGGATTTTATGATGAACGGGGTCCCGGCCCTACAATACAAATACCCAGCGCACGAGATCATCGAGGTCCAGTGCTACAGATGGGAAGAAAAGGTGAAATCGTAATATGGGTTTTTTTGACGATCTAGCGATGGGGCTTGGGTTTAAGGAGCGCACCCAAGATTATGACGCCCGCACGGCCAAGACAATTGCCGCCCAGGACGCCTACAAAAGCTCTGGCGGCTCAGAGGCGCAAAAGGCACACGCTATGCTTATGGCGCGTAAAAATTTTGACGTCAACAACGCGACCGGCAACGCTCGGACCTTCCTAGACCGCGCAGGCGCCAGAGGCGGGTACTCCCCCGGCGCTTACAGGCCCGCGGTGGCGCAAGACGACCGCCCATTCATGCAGCGGCTGTTTACTAGCCCGCAGGGTCCAGCTAGCCCTAATCCCTATGCCATCGGCCCTGCGTCGTTCAGCAAACCGCTACCTATGCCCGGATTGCTTGGCATCCTTGGTTATGCGTCGGGGCTGCTAGGCCCGAAAGAGCCGGGGACAGTGTCAGCGCCTGAAGGGCCAATGCGCGTGCGTCCGGCGGGCTACACGCCGCCACCGGCGCAAGTTGCGCCCTTACAGGGCACGGCGGGGACATATACCGCCGCATACGAGCCGAAAGTGCCCGACATACGCCTACGGCAAGCCGCAGGGACGTATACGGCGCCATACGCTGTCAGCGCATCCCTCCTAGACGACTACGACTACCTGATGGATGATGACATGACCGCGGCAGTTGGACTTGCGCAAGAAACGTCTGACGCGCCTGCTTCTACGCCTGACCCAGAATATGAAGCATTTGTTGAGGCTGCAAAGCAAGATCCTATGTATGTTGGGATTGTAGATAACCCAGAGGCGATGCGTAACATCTACAACATGTACAAAGAGCAGATGGGTCAGTAATGGCGGAGAAAAAAGATGCTAGGCTATCTCGCGTCGGCGTATCTGGCTATAACAAGCCAAAGCGAACGCCGAAACACCCGACAAAATCGCACGTCGTCGTGGCTAAAGAGGGCGACAAGGTCAAAACTATACGTTTTGGCCAGCAAGGCGTGTCTGGCGCTGGGAAAAGCCCTAAAACGGCATCTGAAAAGGCACGCAAAAAATCTTTTAAAGCGCGTCACGCGAAAAACATAGCTAAGGGCAAAATGTCCGCGGCATACTGGGCAGATAAGGTTAAGTGGTGATGGATACCGATTTTCGTAAGGCAATGCGCGACAGCGAGAGCAGCGGCATCAGTAACACGCTGCTAGAGCTAGAGGACGGCCGTCGCATGGCGGGGTTCTACCAGTTCAGTGATGCGCGCCTAAAAGATTTTAAGAAAGAAACGGGAAAGAAATTCACCCGCGATGAGTTTTTGCGCGATCCCGCCCTCCAAAAAGAGGTCATGGATTGGCACGAGGGCGATATAATGAAATACGTCATCGACAACGGATTGGATTACTACATCGGCCAAAATGTCGCAGGCGTAAACATCGATCCGGCGGCATTGACGGGTATGGCGCACCTAGGCGGACGCTTGGGGATGCGCGAGTTTCTTGAGACAGGCGGCCAGTATGACCCCGCAGACAAATTTGGCACGAAAATTTCGGACTACGGCAAAAAGTTTTCTGGTTTGGACATGTACGGCCTGACGCCGTCATCTCCGCGCCCAAAGCTGCGACCCGGAACAACGTCGCCCCGACCAAAACTTAGACCAATAGGATTGCTAGACTAATGTCGACACTGTCAGAGTTTATATCGCGCCGCCGTGGCGAGGAACGCCGCGCACAGCTAAACAAATTGCTAAACTACTACATCCCGCCAAATCTACGCCCTGCGGCAAATTTTTTGGGTGGAATGACGCCGTCAGCGTCCTATGAGGGAGCAGTGCAGGGCTTTGATCAGGCATTAACGCCTGGCGCGTCTGTATCTCAGCGCGTTGGTGGTATTGGTCAAGGATTGACAGGCACTGCGGGTATCGCCGCCCCTCTTGCCGTGGCTAAGCAGGCTGGGATGCCCGCAGCGCAGGCTGTGCAGGAAGCGTTCCAGGGATTTAGTACTGGCGCTAATTATGCGGGCGGCGTTTTGGCTGATCGCCTAACGCAACCAGGTCAGATGCCTACAACATACAGCAACCCGGTGCTAGCGCCGTTTGACGCAATTCGCGGCATGGGCGACAACGGCGGGCCGCCCCTGCGTGACCCACTTGCGTCGGTTGATGATGAGGCCCACAGCTTGCCTAAATATTCGGGCGCTGCGGAAAATAGAACAACGCCATATCCGCGATATCGCCCAGCAAAAACAACAGATCGCATGTCTCGCCTTGAAAGCGCGGTGGCGGACGTCAATAACCCGATCCGCAATGTTTTCGATAAGTATATTGAAAAAGGCATCACGCTGCGCGGGCCTGATTGGTACAATACCGAGGAGATGCGCGATTGGTTCGTCGGATCTCTTGGCGAAAAAGAGGGCGACCGTCAGTGGCGTGAATTTATGGAGCTAATCGGCACTACGTCGACAGGCGCCAAGGTGCCGCAGAATATTCGCTTTGCGTCGTTCTACCGCGCACTTTCGCCAGAGGATCGCACAGCGGTTGCTAGCCTGGTAAACGAAAAGGGGATTACGCCGCGCAAGGCTGCCGAGGAGCTTGGCGTCTTGCCTCCAAACATGCCCGAAAAATTTGGATACGGACACATTAAGCAGCGCAACATGGCGTCAAACGTCGTAAAGCGCGAGGAGGGCGAGTGGAGCCGTGAAATCCCAGAGGAGCTGACAGGAGCCGCTCGATCAAAGCGATTGCAGGCCAATCCAAAGGTGAAGGGCTTTGCTAACGATCTTCTGGGCGATGACACAAACATTGCCGCGGACATGCACTTCATGCGTATGCTGGCAATGGCTGACGGTGGCGGTGATTTTTTAAGCGCTCAGGCTAAGCTATCAAAAGATGCATACGCGAAAGCCGCGGAAGCTATTGGGCCTCGTGCCATCAAAAAATATACGTCGACGCGTAAGGTTAATGGAAAACCTGTTTCTGAGGTCAATCTGAAAAAAGCGTGGGAAGACGGCAAAATCAATGACACGTCCATTTTCTCTAGCACGCCATCCGCGTGGGCAGATACGCCAAAGGCAAACGAATACGCTGCATACGAGGATATGGCGAAGCGCGTAGCGGCTGAATACGATATGACGCCGGCACAGTTTCAGGCTGCCCTGTGGATGGGCGCCGGTGATATCACTGGGCTAGCGGATGAGAGCCAAGGCACGTTTATGGAGCTATTCCGCGTGGCGCTGGATAATCGCGCCGCGGAGCGTGGAATCTCACGGCGTGAGATGTTAGAAGATTTTATAAATAATAAGGGCGTGCTAGCTGTTCCTGCGGGTGCAGCAATTAGCGGCGGCATCCTTGGCGAAGAGGAACAGTGATGGACTACGAAATTTCCGAATTGGCGGCGCAGCTAGAAGCCGAAATGAACCCCGACGCAATGAGCGATGATGAGCTGCAAGGCATCGTCGGCAAGGAGCTAGAGGACGCCATTGATTACGCGGATAATTATGTGTCCCCACTACGCGCCACCGCGACAGAATATTACCGAGGCGATCCGTTCGGCAACGAGGAAGAGGGCCGCAGCCAAGTGGTCAGCATGGACGTGCGCGACACCGTGCAGGCGATCATGCCGTCGCTGATGCGCATTTTCCACAGCACCGAGAACACGGTTGAATACGCGCCCCAAGGGCCAGAAGACGTGGCCGCGGCTAAGCAGGCGACGCAATACGCAAACTACATCATCAACCGCGACAACAACGGGTTCCTGCACATGCACGCCGCGTTCAAGGACGCGCTGATCCGTAAGGTTGGCATTTTGAAGTGTTACTGGGATGACCAGACGCGCATTGAGACAACAGACCTTACCGGCCTCGATGACGCCGCGCTGGCGGCGCTTTACGCGGATCCTGACGCCGAGATATCAATCGTCGCGTCTGAGCCTATCGGCGATCCTGACTTTGACCCTATGACCGGGGAAATTCTGCCTGCGCCCATGATGCATTCCGTGCGCGTTAGCTATACATACCCTGATGGCCGTGTGAAGCTAGAGGCGGTGCCCCCGGAAGAGTTCCTGATTTCGCGTGAGGCGAAGGACATCACGACGTCTGACTATGTGGCGCACCGCCGCATTGTGACAGTGTCTGAGCTGGTTGCGATGGGATACGACGCCGACGAGGTGCAGGGCCTAGCGTCAGCGCACGACGACATGAATACCAACGTCGAACGCCACACGCGCAACCCGTCCCTGATTAACGAGATGAACGAGCGCGACGATCCCGCGATGCGCAAGATATTATACGTCGAAAACTACATCAAAGTGGACTACGACGGAGACGGCATTGCGGAGTTGCGCAAAATCTGCACGGCCGGCGACGGCAACGAAATCCTGATGAACGAACCCTGCTCGATTGTGCCGTTCGCGTCGTTCTGCCCCGATCCAGAGGCGCACGACTTTTTTGGCATGTCAGTGGCGGACGCCGTCATGGATATCCAGAAAATCAAATCGTCGATCATGCGCAACACGCTAGACAGCTTGTCCATGTCAATTCACCCACGCGTCGCCGTAGTTGAGGGCATGGTTAACCTGGAGGACGTTTTGTCGACTGAGGTTGGCAGTGTGATCCGCCAGAGAGCCGCCGGACAGGTGCAGCCCATGACAATGCCGTTTGTAGGGCAGCAAGCGTTCCCAGTGTTAAAGTATATGGACGAGGTCAAGGAGAGCCGCACAGGCATCTCAAAGGCATCTGCGGGGCTAGACGCCGGCGCATTGCAATCATCCACCGCAGCGGCCGTTAACGCCACTGTGAGCGCCGCCCAGCAACACATTGAGCTGATTGCGCGCATTTTTGCAGAGACAGGCATGAAGCAGCTCTACAAGATCGTGCTAAACCTGATCACGACGCACCAGGATCAGCCGCGCATGGTCCGCCTGACAAATGAATTTGTGCCAATTGATCCGCGCGTGTGGAACGCCAACATGGATGTCTCAATCAACGTCGGCCTAGGCCGCGGCACAGATACTGAGCGGATGATGCTGCTACGCCAGATCGGCGACATGCAGAAAGAGGCAATCTCGACAATGGGCCCTGTCAATCCGTTGACAGACATGGTCAAGCTATCGAACACGCTAAAAGCGATGACGGAGCTAGCCGGGTTCAAGGACGCGTCGCAATTCTGGTCAGACCCGACGCAGTATCAGGCGCCGCCTAAAGAAGATAAGCCGGACATAAATGAACAGTTGATCATGGTTCAGATCCAACAGATCCAAGCGGACATCCAGAAAAAGGCAGCCGAGCTGACGCTGGAACGCGAAAAGATGATGATGGAAGACGACCGCAAGCGTGACGAGCTAGACGCTGAGTTATTCGTCAAGGCGGAGGAGCTGCAAGCTAAGTACGGCACGCAGATGAACGTCGAGGACGTCCGCGCGCAGCTAGCGATGAACCGCGAGATGTTGCGGGCGCAGACAGAGGTCATCAAGGGCGCAATAGACGATGAAGAGTAAGCAGCAAATCATAGACGACGGTCAGGAGGCTAAGCGCCTCCTGGACGACACTGATCTAAGCCGTTTCTTGGACGAGATTAAAGGGGATTGTTGGGTGCAGTTCGAGGCGACTGCCCTAGACGACAGAGAGGGCCGGGAGGCCATTTACATGACATTGCGGGGGGTTGAGACGGTGCGCCAATCGCTCCGAGCAATGGTGGACAACGCGACTATTGAAAAACGAGAGAAATAGCCGCATAATATGGAGTTAATGAGATGTCAGAAGACAACAACCCGCGAGGGACTGATCTGAACAGCGCTCAACAAGCAATCAGCGCCATACTCGCGCCCCAAGAGGATACCGCGACTGAGCCTGAAGCGCCGGAGGTCGAAGCGACAGAGGAATTTGTCGAAGAGGCCTATGAACCACAATCTGAGCCGGAAGGTGACGAGGAGGTTCAACTTGAAACCGAGGACCACGAGGATCAAGACGACGACGCATCTTTCGACCTACTGACCGCGACGGTTGAGGTAGACGGCGAAGAGATTACCGTTGAAGAATTGAAACGAGGAAATCTAAGGCAGAGAGATTACACACGCAAGACACAGGAATTGGCGGAAGCACGAAAGCTGATGGAAGCCGAATATCATGAGATTGCGAGTGAGCGGGCACAATATGCTCAACTATTGCCTGCATTGCAGCAACGGTTAGAGCAGAACGAGCAAGAACCTGATTGGGACACTCTGTACGACATGGACCCCCAACAGGCAGCAAAGGCAGAGCGCCAGTGGCGCGCGCAGCAAGATCAACGCAAAGAGCAGATCGAAGCTGTGAAAGCCGAGCAGCAACGGATGCAAGCGATGCAGCAGCAACAGGTGGCTCAATACCAAGAGCAATACATTGCACAGCAACGCGAGGTCCTGCCGGATATTATCCCAGAGTGGCGCGATACAAAGGTGCGTCAGCGGGAGACAGGCGAGCTAAGAAATTTCCTCCTGCAAGAGGGTTTCTCCGCCGAAGACATATCCGGGTTAGCAAATGCAACGCTCGTAAAGCTGGCACGCAAGGCAATGCTATACGATCAAGGACAAACCCGGGCGACGCAGGCGAAAGCTAAGCCGAAGCCGAAATCCAAGACGTTAAAGGCAGGGTCGCGCGGATCGCAGCCAAAGCCGAAAGGCGCCCGTATCCAAGCGCTACAGCGCGCACAGTCTGGTCGCGTCAGTGATGCCGCGGCTGCAATTAAAAATCTTCTATAGGAGGCCATTATGGCTATCGTAACAAACACCTTCACTAGCTTTGATGCCAAAGGCATACGCGAAGAGCTTAGTGATGTGATCAACATGATCTCCCCCGAGGATGTCCCGCTGCAAAGCAACATCGGTTCAAAGAACGTAAGCAACACTTATTTTGAGTGGCAGCACGATTCGCTGGCGGCTGTTGACACTACAGCGCGCATTGATGGGGACGACGTATCAGCGTTTGATTCAACATCAGCGACTACACGCGTAGGTAACTACACGCAGATCCTACGTCGCTCAGTCATCGTCGCGGACAACCTAGGTTCACAAGACCTTGCGGGCCGGAATGACGAGATGGCAATGCAAATCGCTAAGCGTGGCCGTGAGTTGAAGCGTGACCTAGAATCAGTTCTCACGGCGAATAATGCCGCCGTTGCCGGGAACTCATCTACAGCGCGCGAAACAGCGGGCCTAGGTGCGTGGATCGCGACAAACGACGTCCTAGGTTCAGGCGGTGCATCACCAACTGGTGACGGCTCTGACGCGCGTACAGACGGCACACAAGCTGCGTTCACTGAGGCAATGCTAAAATCAGCAATGCAGGCGGCGTACACAGCGGGTGGTCAGCCATCAATCCTTATGGTTGGTCCGTTCAACAAAACACAAGTATCTGGTTTTGCGGGTATCGCGGCACAGCGTTACCAAGCGCCATCAGACGCACCGACAACAATCATCGGCGCGGCTGACGTTTACTTGTCAGATTTTGGCACATTGAACGTCGTTCCTAACCGCTTCCAGCGTGAGCGTGACGCGTGGCTACTTGACCCAGAATATGCGTCAGTTTGCTACCTACGTCCGATCCAGAAAGTGGATCTTGCGAAAACAGGCGACGCGTCTAAAGCGATGTTGCTTGTCGAAGCGGGCCTAGAGGTAGGCGCAGAGGACGCACACGCAGGCGTGTTCGACCTTACAACTTCATAATATTGTCGGGGCGGCTACGGTCGCCCCTACTCTTTTGGAGGACACGATGACTAAGCGACTATTCAGTCACGACGCCGAGCAGGGCATCACGAAATATTGGCACGTCAACGGCAACGGGGAGTATGTTGTTGAGACGGTGCAGGACGTTAGCAAGATCGCCGATTTTAACAAGCGACAGTACAACGAAACCCCCGACAAATATAGCGACGTCAACAAGGTGGCATCAATCCCGCTTTCAGTGTATTATCAGCTCAAGCAGCAAGGTATAGCGGACGACCCGGTGGCCTTGAAGAAGTGGTTGAACGATAGCGACAACCAGGTATTTAGAACAAGGGCGGGCAAGCTGTGAGCATTACGACCTACGATGAACTGAAATCCTCGATCGCGGATTTTCTCAACCGTGATGACCTGACGTCTGTTATACCGACGTTTATTTCGCTGTCTGAGACAGACATGAACCGCAAGGTGCGCCACTGGCGCATGGAGGACCGCGTTGTAGCAACACTGGATACGCGCTACACCGCCCTGCCTACAGACTTTATTGAGGCGCAGCGTGTTATGATTACAGCGCCGGCTGTGACGCGCTTAGAGATGATTACACAGGGCGATTTGATGGATCGTAGGTCGGCAGACGATACGGCTAAAAAGCCAGCCTACTACGCAATTGTGGATGGCGCTTTTGAGGTATACCCGACGCCAGATCAAAACTACACTATGGAAATCCTGTATTATAAGCGGATCCCGTCACTATCTACATCCATCACAACCAACTGGATGTTACAATACAATTCAGATGCATACCTTTACGGTAGCCTGATGCACGCAGCCCCATACCTGGGAGAAGATCAGCGTGCGCAAATCTGGGCGTCGTTGTATAAAAACGCAATAGATGCTATAAATCTTGAAGATGATAAAGCCAAGGCGAGCGGCGCAGCCCATCGCATGAGAATTAGGAGCTTCTGATGGCAAGTTTTACGAAGGTAAATGATTTCGTCAAAAATATGGCGAACGCGATGGATTTAGACGCAGACACGTTGGCGGTTGCATTGTCTAACACTGATCCAACAGCGGGAACAGATGTAACAGCAGATGGCAACGGCGTTTTAGCGAACATCAGCGAAATCTCTTACACAAACCTGTCATCGCGCACACTGACTACGGTCACAAGCACACAGACAGGCGGCACATACAAGCTATCTGCGGATGACTTGACGCTAACTGCATCAGGTGGCTCAGTAGCAGCGTTTCGCTATGTTGTGATCTACAACGACACGCCAACATCACCAGCCGATCCTGTGATCGGATATTACGACTATGGGACATCCTTGACCTTGAACGATGGTGATACATTCACAATCGACATTGGGACAAACGGCATCCTAACAATGGCATAATGGAGGGTCATCATGGCTAAACTTTTTAACAGGGCCAAGATGACGACATCCACTACTGGTAGCGGCACAGTCACTCTTGGTGGTGCGTCTGTGGGCTACCAATCATTCGCAGATGCGGGTGTTTCTGATGGTGATGTCGTTCAATACGTTATTGAGGAAGGTGGCAATTTTGAGATTGGCACGGGTACTTATAGCGCAACTGGCACATCACTAACACGCAGCCCGACAGAAAGTAGCAACTCAAATGCAGCTATCAGCTTGGGTGGAGCGGCAACCGTATCTATCACGGCGGTTGCTGATGACCTTAATCGCTTGCAGTACGAAGGTTCTACTAAGGTTGCGCCTACGTCAACGGGTGCTACGGTAACAGGAAATCTAGCTGTCACTGGCACGGTAGACGGGCGCGATGTTGCAACGGATGGCACAAAGCTAGATGGCATTGAAGCAGGCGCAGATGTAACCGACACTGCAAACGTCACAGCGGCAGGCGCTTTGATGGACAGTGAGGTGACAAACCTTGCACAAGTAAAAGCGTTTGATAGCTCAGATTATGCGACAGCGGCACAGGGTACGACAGCGGATGCGGCATTAGCGCGTTCTGGCGGTACTATGACAGGTGCCATTACGTTTGCATCGGGTCAGACGTTTGATGGTCGTGATGTATCTGCGGATGGTTCGAAGCTAGACGGTATCGAAAGCGGTGCGACAGCGGATCAAACTGCTGCTGAAATTAGGTCGCTTGTAGAAAGCGCGACAGACAGTAACGTATTTACTGATGCTGACCACACGAAGCTAAACGGTATCGAAAGTGGTGCCACAGCGGATCAGACTGCGGCACAGATACTAACAGCAATCAAAACTGTTGATGGCAGTGGCTCAGGTTTAGACGCAGATACGCTAGACGGTAGCCACGCAAGCGCATTCTTGACAGGCAACCAGACAATTACGTTGTCAGGTGATGTAAGCGGCTCTGGCACTACGTCAATCAACGTGACAGTGGCAAACGATAGCCACACTCACGATGGTCGTTACTACACAGAGACAGAAGCGGATAGTCGCTTTGTGAATGTCACTGGCGATACTATTACTGGCGCACTTACATTATCTCAGAACAATACAGACGTATTAAACTTTACTGCCACATCAACAAATGATAATCGTGGTATCTCTTTCAATAGTAAGACAGCCTTAACAGCAGACAGTAGTGATGGTTACTTACGTTTGAACAACGCATCTGAGTTTAGCAACGGTGTGTATACACCTGGTGTTATGAGGGCAGATGGTGGTTTCAATGTTAACGGCAGCACAGTATGGCACTCTAGTAATGACGGTTCAGGCTCTGGCCTAGATGCTGACCTGTTGGATGGTTACAACACAAGCACAGGTGAGATTGCTAATACAGTAGCGGTACGTCAAGCTAATGGTTATCTATTTGCCACTTATTTTAATGGCTCTGGTACATACTCTACATCAGGCCTCACGTCTGGTATGGGGCTGTTTTCTGGTACAAATGGTAGCGACAACTATGGTCGTACATACACAGCGGCAGCAGCTAGGGCGTTACTTAACGTAGAAAATGGTGCTACTGCTGACCAAACAATCACAGCGGGTAGTGGCCTTACAGGCGGTGGCACAGGTAACGTAACTATCAGTCACGCAGATACGTCATCACAAGCATCTGTGAACAACTCTGGTCGTACTTATATCCAAGACATTACGCTAGACACTTATGGTCACATCACAGGTATTACATCTGCGACTGAGACTGTTGTAAACACAAATACAACGTATTCAGCGGGGACAGGTTTAGACTTATCGGGCACAACTTTCAGTATCGAAAGTGATTTGCGTGGCGAAGTCACACTTATGGGGAACAGCACATCAAACTACATTCAGTCAACTAATACAAAAGTAGCGTTTTACTTTGGTGGTCTTGAAGAATTTAGATTTGATAGTTCAGGAAATCTTCATGCAGACGGAAACGTAGTTACTAACTCAACAACGATTTCGTCAGACGAAAACCTAAAAGATAACATAAAGATTGTGGATGGTGCATTGAGTAAGCTGCATCAGCTTCGCGGTGTTACATTTGATTGGAAGCGGGACGGTCAGTCTAGCGCAGGGGTTATTGCGCAAGATGTTATGAAAGTTATGCCAGAAGCAGTTTTGAGTGTTGAAGGGTTGAAGAACAACGAAAGCCACCTCACGGTAAATTATTCTGCGCTAACATCTATTTTGATCGAAGCAATCAAAGAACAGCAAGAGCAAATCGACGCTTTGAAGAAACAACTTAATGGCTAATAGTGAAAGGACACGAAGATGGCTATACAGGTAGGCGGCTCAACCGTCATAAACAACAGCTTGCAGTTGCAAAATATTGCAAGTTTAGACAGCACGACAACCGCAACGATTGGTGCTGCGGCTGGTGGTGGTTTTGAGTTTATTGGTGAAACGACGATAACATCAGACACAAGTTACATCGACTACACGTTTCCATCAGGCTACAAAGGATTTAAGTTTATTCTGAATCAGATGTGCCATCAAGACTCTAATGCTAATACTTACAGAGAATGTCGTGTAAGACTTACCAACAGTAGTGGTACGCTTATAACAGACAGCACACAGTACTTAAACGCAAACGCAAACAGATCAGGTATGAACCTAAGTTATTGGTGGGGAGCAGGGGGTAGCAACGGCGGTTATTATATGGGTGAACCATCATCCCCCAGAACAACTCTTCATTTAGAGGTATGGAACCCGTTGGATTCAAGCAAAGCGACTTGGGCTAGGGGCTGGCAGCTAGGTCTATTTTATATTAACTTCAATCAAGATTACATGGGTGAGAATTACCATATAATGAAAGACCCAGCGCAAAACAATGGTATACGTTTTTATCCTTCTTCTGGTCAATTTGATTCGACGATGCAAGGTTATCAAATATGGGGGTACAAGTAATGCCTAAAGCGTTAGTAGATGGTGTATATGTAGACATTACAGATGAAGAAGCTGCGGCGGTTCAGTACGCCCCTGTAGAAGCTGAAGAGGCAGCGGTGCGGGCTAGGAGAGACGTTCTCCTATCAGAAACCGATTGGTGGGCAATGTCTGACCGCACGATGACCCAAGCTGAGATAGATTACCGTCAGGCTTTGCGTGATGTACCAGCACAAGCAGGGTTTCCTGAAAACGTAACGTGGCCTACTAAACCTGAATAGGATGTAATTTATGCTTGGCTTTACCCCCATAGCCGCAACCCCGCTAGGCGCAACAAGCGCATTGCAGGGTCTGACGTTTGAATTAGACGCAGGCAGCTATGCGGTAAGCTATCAAGGTGCAGGCAAGCTAATTACAGACGTAGCACCTACAGGCGTATTTACGCTAGATGGTCGCGCGGTTGATTTCACAAAAATAATGAGCGTGGCGGTTGATGCTGGCACGTTTACCCTTACTGGCCAAGACGCAGGGTCAACACGCGGTTATGCCTTAAAGACTACGACAGGGTCTTACACTGTCACGGGACAAGATCAGACGTACATTGTGCATGTCAGTATCCTAGCAGACGCGGGTACATTTACCGTCACAGGCCAAGAAATCGATGTAGACATCAGCGAAATTGTAACTGCGGGATCGTACACGATCACTGGCCAAGATGTCGGATTGTTTGCCGCATACAACATAGGCGCAGACAGCGGTACGTTTACAGTAACTGGCCAAGAAATAGACGTTGATATATCTGAAAGTTTTGACGCTGGATCGTTTGCTTTAACTGGTAACGACATTGGCACAGTCATTGCGATGAATGTCGACCTAGCGTCAGGTTCGTTTGCACTTACAGGCAAGGATGCGGCATTCTCTGTTGGCGTCACGATGGGCGTTGACAACGGTACGTTTAGCGTAGTCGGTCAGGACATTACAGTTAACATCGCCATGAACATCGATGCTCTATCTGGTTCGTATTCCTACACGGGCAAAGACATCATTGTGCGCGGCTGGCTGCGGCCCGTTCTTGACGCAGAGATTTGGACAGAGGTGCTTACCCAACCCGAAATATGGACGGACGCAGCATAGCGTGATATCTTGCGTTTAACAAAGGATTAAAACATGCCACTTACCATAACAAAACCAGTCCCGGGCGGCGATGCTGATGCGTGGGGCGATAAAATTAACACCGCCCTTGATGAAATCGTTGACGCCGTAAACGGCAATGATGCCAATACGCCATTAAACCTTCTTGATGGCGCAACCGCTGGCACAGTGGTTAACAGTAAGGCTGTCATATATGGCAGCGCTGGTGAGGTTGTTGGTACATCCGTAACGGGTACGTCTCTTGCCATAGACAACGCAAATGGTGATTGGACGTTTGAGGTTTCGTCGGACAAGCTGATCATTAAGTACGGCGGCACGGCTAAGCTAGAAATAGACACAGACGGAAATTTTAAAGCTGTCGGCAATGTAGAAACGAACGGCACTATTTCGTAAGGAGCGCCAATCAATGGCACTGATACCGCTAGACATCCCGGCAGGATTTTATCGAAATGGTACGGACATCGAGCAGGCAGGGCGCTGGCGCGATGGATCTCTCGTGCGCTGGCGCGACAATTCATTACGCCCAATCGGCGGATGGCGAGATCGTAAGACGTCTTTTTGCACGAACCCAGTTCGCGGGATGCACGCCTGGGAAGATAATACAGCCAACACATGGTTAGCGGGCGCGTCTCATGACGCAATTATTGTTATGACGGGCGCAGGCACTACAACAGATTTAACCCCACTAGATTTGGCGACAGGTAGAGAGGACGCGGCGGCCAATGTTGGTTATGGAGGCGGTGCGTATAACACTGGAATATACGGCCAGCCAAGGCAGATAACACAAAACACTGTTCCGCTAGAAGCAACCACAGTATCACTAGATAACTGGGGCGAATATCTACTTGCGTGTCACTATGATGATGGACGCATACTGGAATGGCAAACCTCAACTGGGCTAGGTGACGAGTTAGTTTCGAACGGTGATTTTTCAACGATACCAGATACGTCATGGGATAACGGGGGCGGTTTTTGGACAATTGCTAGTACAGGGACATACCCATACGCAGCAAGACACGAAAACCCCGGCCAGCAACAATTAACGCAAGACATTAGCGTAAACGCGGCAGAGCATCGTTTAACCTTTGATGTTGGCGGCCTTGGTAATAAAAGTGTAGTTGTTAAGGTGGGCGTCGATATCGACGGTGCGGGTGAAGTTTTGTATTTAAACGAAACAGTGCAAAATGGCTCGCACAGCTATGATTTCGACATTACAGACGCTGGAACAGTCACAATAATGTTTTACAAGTCTACATTTACAAACCCAGGGTCAGACACCCCAGAATTTTACATTGATAATGTTAGCCTGAAGAATTTTGCAACCTTAGCGGCACTTCAAAACGCCCCTACAGATAACCTTGGCATAGTCGTAACAGAAGAGCGTTTTGTGTTTGCTCTTGGCGCGGGCGGCAATCCTCGCAAGGTGCAGTGGTGCGATTTTGAGAACAATACAGTGTGGACGCCGTCGACAACTAATCAAGCGGGATCTCAGGAGCTGCAAACGTCTGGACAGATTATGCTAGGCATACGCACGCGTGGGCAAACGCTAATCTTGACGGACATAGACGCACATGCTGCTCGATATTCAGGGCCGCCGTATATCTACAATTTCCAGAGAGTGGGTACGTCGTGCGGCGCCATATCTCGTAAGGCAGCGTCAGACGTCGACATGGGCGTATTCTGGATGGGCGAAAGCGGGTTTTTTCGCTTTGATGGTAACTCAGTTTCTGAGCTAGGTTGCGATGTTCACGACTATGTTTTTGGCGACATGAACTTAGGCCAGAAATCAAAGATATGGTCTGTCGCAAATAGTAAGCACGGCGAGATTTGGTGGTTCTACTGCTCGTCGGGCGCAACCGAGATTGATCGGTATGTCGCGTTTGACTACAAGGAGAACCACTGGCTAATCGGCGATCTGTCTCGCACGTCAGGCGTTCCGGGAGGAGTATTCCCATACCCTATTTTGGCGGGACATAACGCAGACAGTGATTTGTATGATCATGAGGTTGGCGTAAACTTTGACGGCGCCACGACGTTTGCTGAGACGGGACCCATGAGCGTTGGAAATGGCGACAATATAACCAAGATCACAAAACTACTGCCTGACGAGAAGACGCAGGGAGACGTCAGCGTCACGTTTAAAACGCGCTTTTATCCAAACGAAGCAGACGCAACGCACGGGCCATTTACACCCGCTAACCCAACGTCTGTGCGTTTCTCAGGGCGCCAATTTAGGATGCGTGTCGAGGGCGAGAGGTTAGCTGATTGGCGCGTTGGCACTATGCGCGTTGATGCAGTGTCTGGAGGGACGCGCTAATGCCAAGTCCGTCGCTCCCACCGATAGGCCCTGACTTGGCACAGTGGGGCCGGCAGCTAACGCAATATTTGCAGGCCAATCTGGCAAAGCTAGGATTCAAGACGACTGCCGACAGCCCAGCCGAAGACGGCGTTATTTTGTGGGATCGCGCTAATAAGTACCCCGTCGTATCTAAGGACGGAGCGTTTGTGCAAATCGTCCTAGAGGATGGCCACGCATCGCTGTACCGCGCAACGGACGTCACAGCGGCCGCAGTAAACACTGCATACGCTATCCAGTATGACGCCCCGACGGGCAACGAGGGGATAACGCTAGACGGCACGGACGCCACAAAAATCGTATTTGAAAATGCGGGCGAATACCTACTGATGTTCTCAGCGCAGATATCGTCAACGTCGTCTAGCACGGTAAAATTTTACTTTTGGCCAAGGCTAAACGGCACCGACGCGCCCAATAACACCATCGTTTACTCACTACACCAAAACGACGCGACGCAAGTGGTATCGCGTGCGGCTAAGTTTGACGTGAGCGCGGGGGACTATTTACAGGTCATGTGGGCAGTGGACAGCACGTCTGGCTATTTGGATGCGACAGCCGCCACGGCGTTTTCCCCAGCGGCACCGGCAACCACGCTCCACATAACGCGCTTACATGGGTAGGGTTCACGTTTGGCCGATAATGTTGTAAAGTTGGAAAAAAGACAGGTCGTCAGAGTTGAGCCAATTGCGGAAGACGTCGACGTAGCGTTAGAGAAATCGCTGAAGATGTTGCTACCGTCAATTGAGGCATACGCCAGAAACGTATCGCTTGAGGACATTGTCGAGGATTTGCTTGAGCAGCGCAGCCTGCTATGGCACGTCTACATCGAGGACACGTTGGCCGCCGCGTTTACAACTAGCGTCGTGCGACACCCTCAACGTCAAACGCTCTTCATCGAGTTTATGGGCGGCGTTGACATGAAGGTCTGGATGAAAGCGGCGCTGGCAGTATTGTCAGATGTTTGCAGAGCGGCAGGGCTTTCGGCGATTGAGGCGGATGGGCGAGTAGGCTTCAGTCGCTACGCAGAGAAAAATGGTTTTGTCGAAACGCATCGACACTTTGAAATGGAGATTTAGTCGTGGGCAGCAAATCAACGACAGTGTACGAAACACAAAATACGACACAAGAGCAGAAGATGCCGGTGTTCCAAGAGGAGTTCCTGAAGGAGGATCTCCTCCCGGTTGCCCGCGAAATTGCTGGTAAGGAGTTCGAGGCTTACACGGGCGACCGTGTGGCGATGCCGACGGAGCTACAGCAGCAGGCGTACACTGGCTACGAAAACTTGGCGCTGCCAGAATCCATGCGTGTCGCAATGGATCCCGCGGCGCGTCAGCAACGCCTCATGGAAATCCAAAATCAAATGGCGCCAGCGCTAAATCGCCAGTTTGCTCAGCAAGGCGTTGGCCAGCAGGCGCGAGCAATTCAGGCGGGAGCGTTTGGCGACCGTCGCGACGTATACGAGGGCGAGCGGCAAGCGGCGCTAGACGCCCAATCGTACAACCTAGCGGCGCAGGAGCTTGACCGCCAGGCGGCGCAGGGGCTGCAAGCGCTGCAAACTGAGCAGGCGATCCTAGGCGCGCAAATGGGCGCAGGAGAGGCGCGACGCACGCTAGAGCAGCAAGGATTAGACGTAGATTTTGCAGAGTTCATGCGCCAACAAAACTACCCGCTAACGCAATTTGGCGTCCTTACGGGCGCAGCCGGTGCGATCCCGTCGGGCTACGGCACAACGACAGGCACGTCGTCTGGGTTTTCAAACACAAGCGTGCGCGACCCAATGGCGGGCATCGGCATGGGTCTACAGGCGTTTGGCGGCTTGGGTATGGCGGGCATGGGGCCGTTCAGTGGGTTATCACAAATGTCTGGCCTGACCCGAAATCCGTTTGGCTACTAGGAGGCGATGATGGCACAATATCTACTCACGCAAGAAGACATCGACCGCCTAGGCATAATAGACGCGATCCCCGGAGATGCTGCCACAGCGGACGAGATGGTTGCGTTAGGCGTTCAGCCGGCCAACACGGCGCCAGACGGGTCGCCTATCGCGCCGCCAGATGTCCCAGTGGAGCAGCAAGTGACAGGCACCCCAGCGCCGATCACGCCGCCAGCTCCCGCGCCTGCCGCCGGTGCCCAGGTGCCGTATAGCATGACGGAGCTTATGGCTGCGTTGCAGGGCGTGCAGGGGCTGCAAGCGGGGCAAGGGACGCAGGACGACCCATACAGCAAGATGAGCAAGACGCAGCGCCGGATGCTAGCGTTTGCCGCGATCAGCGACGCAGGCCGCGCGCTGCAAGGCAAAGAGGGCACAATGGTGCAGTCGCTGCTTGGCGACTTTACAAAGCGTGCCGATCAGGCGCGTAAGGCGGCGGC
>Ga0208162_1000172_pt1 | contig 36080 bp, 64 predicted proteins | sample CB_VirMetaG_4_FD_184539 | JGI IMG/M metagenome (GOLD analysis project Ga0208162, IMG submission 184539) | Freshwater to marine saline gradient viral communities from Chesapeake Bay - CB_1508_1M Viral MetaG (SPAdes) (version 4) | ecosystem: Environmental > Aquatic > Marine > Coastal | place: USA... | reverse complement strand
AAATCTAGAACCATAACTGCTGCATTTGTATTTGTTGTTGCAGAAGTGTTTGAATTATAAATTACGGCAGCTTGTGCTGAGATTGTTGCACTTGTAAAACTTAAATCACTGAAATCAATGAATGCTGTTGCACCAGATCCTGAGGCACCTGAATTTGTCAATGCTCCACCACCTGCAGCGTAAGTACCTGAAGCACCTACTTCGTTACCTGTAATGTACGCAGTAGTAGTAGCGCCAAGGGTTGCAGAGTCTGTATACAAAGCAAGTTTAAATGCGTCTCCACCAGATGCACGAAAATCGTGTTCGCCTTCCAATAATTCTACTTTAAAACTATTGCAGACTGCTTGTGTAATGGCCATCTTTACTTACCTCCGGGATCTACTGATCTAAGAGGAATACGGAGGACCCCATCTGCGTATTCATCTCTTCGTTTTCTGCCCATTTGTGTTTGTGCTAAAAATTGCATCGCTTGAGCATACTTTTGATCGTATAATTGCACATATGTAGGATTTTTCAAGTAGGAAAAAGCCTCAACAACTGTGCCATAAATTAAAACTTCTGGAGCATTAGTTGACAACCAAGTAGTAGTATTTGTACTAGATAATCTATCGGGTGTTTTATTATACCATAATTCTATTTCATAAGCTGCATCGGGAGTAGGAGCTACAATTAACGTATTATCATCCCAGTTGGCATAGTATTTTGGTTTTCCTGTATCTGATCTATCTACATTATATTCATCAATAAATGTTGTATCTCTTTGATCTAGCCATGTTCTATCATTAGTAATTTGATCTTTTATTTGAACTCCTCGCTCGAAAGCAAAATCAGGAGGCACTGTAATAAAAGGACTGCCTATGGTAAAACTAGAGAATTGAAATTTTCTAAAAGTATCTAAATCTAATTCTCTTTGAATTTTATTTTCTACATTTATAAGAAATGTATTGATAAGAGAATCAGTTAAAACCTCTGATCCTACTTCAGCATAGTCTCTTACATTGGATACAAGTTCAGAATAATTCATGATGTGCTCACAGTTACATTACCAAGTTTCGTAGCAATTAGCAACTTCCTGATTTCTGTTGAAGGTTGCATACCATTGGACTCAAAACTACTATCTCCTGGAGCTCCTACAAATACAACAACTGCTTGAGGAACATCTGGTCTTGGATTTTTTAAAGCTTCAGGGTCAGGTGCATGATAAGGAGGATCTAGTTGAGGATGTTTTGATTCATAACATTCAGGACAAACGAGTAAACCATTCCATTCTTTTCGTAAATCTAAATAATCATATTGTTGTCCGCATCTATCACAAATAGCTTGTGAATGTTTTCCAACTGCGAAAGACATAATTAGGTCCTAAAATAATTTTGTGGCACAAGATGAACAGAAGTTCTTTGACCATCTTCCGTTAATGCTCTTTGTAATTCATCTTCGTAATAAAGTTTCATTTCCTGTACTCTGCCTGGGCTATGTTTTTGTGCTAGATAGAAAGATAAACCAGAAACCATACAAGGTAAAAATCTATAAGGTGCATCAGGTGTTTTGGTGTAAGCACCAGCGTCTTCAATTCTAGCAACATAAAAATAATTAATTTGAGTATTTGTTGTATCAGGTGTGAGATACAAATTAATTTCTACATTAGATAAATTTCTTCTTACATAATATTGTGAAGGAGTTCCTGTAGAACTTTTATTAGGAATAGCTTGATACTCTGATCTTGAAATTTTTGTCATGGTAGTGTCTGTAGTACCATTTCTAAAAACTGCTTCTAACACATCACTACAATTAGAAGGAGCAGTGTAAGTTGTAGTAGTGGCTACCAGATTCTGAGTATGATTTGTTACTTTCCAAAGATGAACTCCTCTATTACCCCATTCAGATAATAAAAGATTTAAACTTCTTCTAGCAGACCTAATATCATAACCTGTTCTAACTTGTTTACCAATTCTCTCAAAAGATTCCTCTATAACGTCGTCGATATCAAGATTAAAATCTGTTGTACCTGAAGTAGCCATACTAAATTACTTTCCCATTGCCATAGCTTTACGTGGTGAAATCATTCCACCAGAAGCTTTTTTCATCATTCCGCCACCACGCTTCTTCATGACTTGTTTCTTTTTAGTCATGCCTCCGCCTCGCTTTTTGATTACTTGTTTCTTTTTGCCCATCATGATAGTTACCTCTTTTTATTTAATTGTTCGTACGTACGTTGCCTTTCAGCTACTACTTCTTCATAATAGTCTTTAGGCCATTTCTCATAATAGCCTATCTTATGAAGTTTGCAACTTGCATCATAGAGCTGTTTGAACTTTTGTATTAACATCATAGAATACTCTAAACCAGAGTGTTCAATAGGTTCTTCCGTGGGATCACAAAGAAATGCTTCACTATCGGGATCCGCAGGAGTTTCAGGATGAAAACCCATAAAATATACGTCTCTTCTATTGTAGGTTTTATTATAAAAATCTATCTTGTCTTGAAATTGTTCAGGAGAATATTGTTCCCAAAAAGGATCACAATAAATAATAATATCATGTTGTTTTTTATCCCAAGATTTAATGACATCGGTTAATTGTTTTTCATACTTAGATTTATCCATACGAACTTCAATTCGTACTTTATTATCTTTTCTCCATTTAGCTGCAAAAGGACAAGCTGGGAAACCTATGTGTTTGTTTCTTGGTTCTAAGACATTCTTAGACCAATTAATTACATCAAGTTTTATTTTTTCTGCTTGTTTTTTTCTTGACAATTGTTTTAACCATTTTTGGTTTAGGGCCTGTGTTACCTGCTGCTTGCTTTCTTCTAACGGCAGAAGTTTTCTGCCCTTTTGACATAGCCCTTGCTTTTGCTATAGGTACACACTTTGGATAATTTTTTCTTTTCTCTCCTCCTGATCGACCACATTTAGGATAAGACCCATCAGATTTTTTATTGGCAATATCAACCCATTTCTCTCCTACCCATTTACGAAGACCCATTACGTTCTCTTTGTGACTTTCCTTTTATTTTCCATTACTCCGCCACAACCTTTTGCGATTCCGCCTTGATTGTAATTTGAAACTTTTTTTCTTTCTTGGGATACTTGATTAATCATACCTCCATCAGCCTTTTTATTTTTCTTTCCACCAGGAGTTACTTTTCCTGAGCATACAGCACTAGCATACATATTTGCATATGCGCTAGGGTAAACTTTAAATTTACGCTTTGCGGCTGCTTTTCCTCTTGCGCATAATTTTGCCATTTTTCTTTTTACTCCTTCCTGGTTTTGTTATCTGTTGTCTCATCTGAGCTCTGCTGATTGCCATGTTCACATCCTGCACATTCGCAATAAATACAAGTTTCTTGGCAGTGACACCAACAACCACATTTATCGCATCTAGTGATATTCATTAATCTCTTAAAATATCTTTAATCTCCTCTATGTCTTGTTGCATTGTTGCAATTTGAATCTTAATAACAGCAATGTCTTTTTGCATTTCTGCAACACTATCTGCCTTGACTTCAACAGCTTGAATTCTTTCTGACCACATACCCCACGTCATTAACATTGTGCCAAACAGCACGAGATAAGGCAAAGCTGTTTTCATATCTATATTCATTTTGTTTTAGCGCTCATGTTACTTAAAGGGTTATTTAAAGCCTTATTAATTTGTAAGTCAAGGTTTTCTTCAATGAGCTTGAGTTCATCAAATATCTCTCTTGTATCTTCTTTTTGTCTGTCCTCGATGTCATTTACAATTTCGGTGATGTGACGAATGTCATTACTAGCGTTGCGTAAATCCACCTTCATATCCCCTTTAAGGTCACGCGCTACGGAAGCCACTAGGTTAATTTCGTCTAATATCATATCTAGTTCTGATTTTAAAACTGCTATTTCTTCATCATATTTAGATAGATCGGGAGCTGTGTAATCTTCTATTTTGGCTTTCATATCAAGATAATCATCATAAAACTTATATACTGTCCAACCACCACCGATGATTGCGCCTAATAAGGATAAGATAATGAAGAATTTTCCACCAGAAAACTTAATCCCCTGATACTCAATACTGGCCATTTATCATCTCCTGAATTGTATTTTCCTGTGCCATGTTAAACAAAATACCATACTGATCTTCTATTGTCTTGTTTAAATATTCATTAACATTTGTATCTACAATTGTAGCTTGTGAATCAAAAAAGGATTGTGTGTTACTTAATATTTGCATGACAATCAATGTTTTCATTTGAGCAGCATCATCATATCTTGCTTTATCATCAATTTTCTTAACTATTTTAGTAGCAGCTTTCTCTTTTTTTGTTACTTTAGGTTTAGATGATTTCTCTTCTTTTGGCTTTTCTTCTGGATCTTTTTCTTTTTCTTCTGGTTGCGGTTCTTTTTGTTCTGATTCCTGTGGTTCTTCTTGAGATTCTTCGGTAGTCTCTTCTTCAGGTTCAGACTCTACCATTTCAGGTTCTTCTTTAATTTCTTCTATCTCTGGTGCAGTTTCTTCTGGTTCAGGCTCTGGTGCTGATATTTCTGGTTCAGGCATCTCCTCTACAGCAGCTATCATTTCAGGCTCTGGTAATTCTTCTAGCTCCATTTGTATTTCTGCCTCAACCGTTTCTATATTGACAGGTATTTCCATCTCCATCTCTGGTGGTGGTAGCATTTCCATTGGTGCTGGTGGTGCAAACTCTACATCAAAACTCATCTCTAGATCTATTTCTAATTCTACAGTTTCAAAAGATACCTCTTCTGTTTCAGGTTCAATAGGTGAAAAATCAACCATGCCATCATCGACTGTAACATCATTAAATTCAAAAACTTCTTGAGCAAAATCAATCTCTGATGTTGTAAACAAATCCAAATAATAAATTTCTTCTAAGGTAGTAATCTGTTGTGTAATAATAGTATTAATTACGTTATAGAAAACATTAACACTGACATCATCAAATAAAGGACCAACAGCAAGATTAATATCTCTACCTCCCACTTCCACAATTATTTTATTTAAAATGCCACTGAAATTGAAAGAGCCGTTATAAGATTGGTAGCCTGTTGATACTCCAGATTCAGACAAGATGTCAGTACCTGAAAAGACTGAAGTAGTTCCGTTAAGTCCTGTAATGTGCATGTATATTCTATCTTGAGCATCTTGTTTATCTACCTCGATTGTATATTTAACTTCACCACCGTTATCTATTTGTAAATCAGATATGTCAACGGTGTTAATAAAAGTTGTACCCATACCTGCAACACCCATCGTAGATGTTGAATTACCACCACCTGTTATCTGTGCACATTTATCTGCACCTAGACCATAACAAGAATTACCAGTAGGCATATTTGCACCGCCTTGACCTCCCCAATCAATGTCCATATCCCCTTCTTTACTAGAAGAAACATATCCATTAGATCCTGTTAAAATATCTCCTGAGTCTTCATTAGTGATAGTTGTAGTAGAGGTGGTAACAGTCGTTGTTGTAGTTGTAATTATCTCTGTGCCTTTGTCTTCTTCAGTAATGTCAATTTGTGTATCTTCTGTGATTGTAACTCCAGGAGTACAAAGACCTTCTACATCAGGTAGACAATCAGCTTTAGAATAAGAGTAACAAAGAAAGAGCCATAAGACCAAAATTCTTAATATCATTAAAATCTCCTTCTGGTTTTTCTTCTACGCTAGCTTGTAGATATTCAGGTTTATATCTACTGCCATCTGGAATTTCATTAGGATTTTCTTCCCAATATGCTGCAGCTTCAGCACCAATTAAACCTTTTACAGGGCACGGGGTCCCCGCGTCCATCATACTTGTCCACACACGAGGGTCCTGACATAGAAGGGCCACCGCACTCACTTTCATGCCGTAGGAGTACTGAGATCGAGATAGCTTTAAAAGTTGACACAGCTGGTCGTCGACCAAAATTCCTGAAGCTACACCTAAAACATTATTTTGAACACTTCCGCCAACTCCAACTTTACAAATATCACTATTTGAATTTGCTATAACAGGTGCATTTGCGGTAGGTGGAGTAGAATTGGTCACAACCGTGCTAGACACGGTGTTCGTCTCAGCTTGAATATCAGTTATTGTAGCTACTAGTGTAAAGAAAAAAAGAATTGTTATAAGTAGTTTCACTTAGCATCTCCATCTTTTTCTTGCTTGTCGTAATCTTGAATTTGGATCTTTAGCTGCTTTAGGAAATTGTTTCATTTGACCAGCAGATCTAGCACAGAAAGATTTTCTTCTTTTTGCAGCTTTACTTCCAGGCTTCACTTTTCCAGTGACTGCTGTTTTTAATTTAGAACCAGGGTTCTCTGCTCTATAACGTTTAACCCCGGCTTTCGTCATTCCCGCCCCACTTTTTGTGGAGCGGAAATATTTTTTAGTTTTTGGTGGCTGTTTGTCTGCCATTATCCGAAGATGCAAGTCAGTGAAGTTACATTAGTTAATGTAGCATGAATTTGATTTTCAAATCGCATACCTGTATCACCGATGTAAGTTTCAATCACTGCTGTAGCTGAAGCAGGAGTATCTAAATCTAATAAAGTTGATCCTCCACTACCGTCTTTTAAAACGATACTTCCAGCAGATGCACCACAGATAGCATGAATAGCAATAAGTCTTGCAGGACCTGATCCTACATTACCTGTTGCTGTTACTTTAGCCGATCTATAGTTAATCATAACTTACTCCTTAAGCAGGTATATCACCAGCAAGTGCTATTGAATTATTTTGTAAATATTTCACAGTTACTGTTGCATTACCTGTTGTTGCATCACCGTTAGCTCCTGTAAAATCAGCTAAAACTTGAATATCAGTTGTGCCAACATTGGAAGCTTCTGTGTCAAGAGTACCATAAGTAGTACCTAGTGCTTTAACATTTGCAGCATCAATAAAAGCATTGCCATCCGCTACTGTTCCTACTGAAACAGTTGCAGCACCACCATCATTATTTACTGTTGTAACGTTTAATACCACATCAGTGATTTGTGAGTTTGCAGGGATTGTTGCTATCACTTGGTTCAAGTGAGAAGCTCCAATGATATCAGCGTATGCTGATTGTCCCATTACAACAAAACCTGTGTTTTTAACATCTGTACCAATAGTGATACCTGTTGTGTCTTTAATCGTGCCAGCTTTTACTGGACCCGAAAATGTAGTTGTTCCCATGTCTATCTCCTTTTGTTAATAGTCCCCGAAGGGTCATAGGGTTAATAAAGTTATAAAGTATCATAAAAAAAGGGGGCGTGAAAGCCCCCTCTTAAAGTATCTATAAAAAGATATTATGCACCAGATGTACCAAATACACAACGTGGATCTGAGAAACCAAATGAGTATCTCTCTCTTGCTTTGTATCGGATATTACCTGTATCAAAATCACCTTCCATTGTTGTAGACAACGGAGTTCTTGTAAAGTGCTTGAATCCATTAGGAGCATCGGTTTTGATAAAGAAAGCATCTGCATCATTTAAGTAGTGGTTCACAGTATAACCCTGTGGAATCACTCCCATGTTTTTGATTGCATTGATATCATTATCTGCTGTTGATGTTCTTAATGTTGATTCCATTAATCTGTTAGCTGTGAACTGTAGCTGTCTTGGAATGATAAGTTTCATACCTTGAATAGCTGTTCTTAAGCCTCTCTCATCTCTGAAATCAGCGATGTCGATTAATGCTTGCTCAAGTGATGCTTCGTTCAAATCAGCGTCTGTTGCTAATCTGTTTACCAAAAAACCACCTGATTGCAGTGGGTGCTGAGTGTTGATAAGTGATACACCATCACCACCAGGATTTGTTCCTGCGGCACCTGCAGCAGCAAAAGCGTTGTTAAGAACTGCGGCAGCCTTAACTTGCTTTGTGTTTGACATTGAACGAGCAAGTGCTCTTGTGTATCTCGCAGCGAGTCTGTCGTAAAGGTTGTCCTCTACAGCTTCCTCTGTGATTGAGAATGCAAGTGCAATTGTTTCGTGTGTATAACGAGCTGTGAAAGTTTCGTTAGCTGTGTCGAATGATACTGCTCCACCTTCTGATTTAGTTGGTGCAGAACCGAAACCTGCTAACATTACTTCTTCTTCAAATGCTCTGTCAGATGACTCTGCATCAAAGATTTCAGCATGCTCATTGTCGTATCGTGCGTACTCCAGACCAAACAGTGCGTTTAGACCTGGCTCTAACTCTTTAACGAGTTGACTTCTAGATATAGCCATAGTTTAACCTCCTATATGCCTGTAGTATCAGTTAGTGAGTGTAGGTTGATTTTGACAAGAATGTTAGCGTTAGCTAATGTAAAATCATTATTGTCTGGATCTGTAGATAGACCTACTACTCTAAAATTACCGCCTGCGTTGGTTGTAAAGCTGTCACCGTCAATCTTAACAGAAGATACACCTGATATGGTGGATCCTGCTGCGTAAGTTGCGATATTACAGTTTGTTCCAACTTGGGCCTGTGCTGCATTTGCGTCATCACATTTTACTTCGAAAACCGCATCTGGGTTGTCGATGACGAATGCCTTTATATTGTCTGCAGCGATGCTTCCTGGATAGTAGTTGCTGAATGTTGGTTTGCTAGTTGTTGGGTCAACATACTCACAACCATTGAACACACCCAGAAGTTCTGCGCCAGCAGTTGATCCTATATCAATAGCGCCATTCGCTACTAATATAACTGGATCACCTTGAAAGATTGCGGATCCTTCGTTGTTACCAATAGTGTACTCAGTTTGACCAGTAGTATTATAACCACTGCCGAGCATTCTACTTGGTCGGAATCCGAAACCTGAACTTAAGTTTGCCATTTTATTACTCCTTAAAGTATTTTTTATTAGTAAGCGTTACATTTAGGCCGATTAAAAATTATTCACTTTTCTTCGAGCCACCGAACGTAACTTTAGTTTGTCGCTCGGGCTTATTAATTGGCATTGAAGGATGTTGCTCCTTTAGAAGATCGTTATCAACAGCTTCCTGTTGACGTTCTGTTTGGTCGGAGTAGTATTTATCTCTCTCCGCTGCGATCTCTAATGGCACCTTTGCCAGTAATAGTCCTCCCACTGAAACAATACCTTTGTATTGTCCTGTGGACTCCGTAGGAAAATCAAAGTCTGGATATTCATCTGCTCGGACAAGTTCGTAACCTTGTCTAATTCGACCGATAACATTTTTGTTATCTTGATATCCATGCACTGATTCCCTAATCCATCTGAATTTAAAACCTTCAGGTGGTGTCGGTGTTTCAAGCGAGCTTGGTGGTTGCCAGTTTTTTTTGCGTGCTTCTTTATCCCTTGTGGATGCAGATCTAGGTGTTTTATTTATCATAACGTTACCTCCTCTGTAACTTTAGTTTTTCCGACGCATATTGCTCGTTGGAAAGACCAAGTCGTTTAGCGATAGCCGCTTCTGTACTTGACAACTTAACTACGTTGCGTCCTGTGCCTCTGTTTCGATGTGCGCTTGCAACGGTCTGGACGGGCTGTTGCTTTGCGGGTTCTTCTGATGAAGAATCTTGTTGAAACTTATGCGGAAGATTTTCACGCATACGTTTATCAATCTCAGTATAATAGTAATCTGTGCGGGGATCAACACCTTGATTAACTAAATCTTCGTGAATAGCATAAGCGACGTTTGTCATGACCTTATCTGATCCAAACCATTCGTTGTTTGCTGCCCAAGACTCCGCTTTAGGGTCTTTAATAGCATTTTGTGGCTGAGGTTGAGGTATTTCTACCTCTTTTTCTTGCTTAGGAGCGGTTGCTCTAGCCTCTTCTTGTGCCTTCATTTGCTCATAACGGGTTTGCTCTGCACCTAGTTTTCCTATTTCTAGTTGTGCTGAGGCCATAGCGTCGGCATCCTGGTCTTCTACTGCCTTTTTAAGCTTTGCTTTTGCAGCTTCCATAGATCCAGTTAGTCGTCCGCCCATCTCGTTGACATAACCACTATTAAGTTTAGAGAGTTCATCTTGAACCTTATCTCTTTCCGATTTAATAGCTTGAGCAATCTTTATTGCTTCCTCTTCACGTCGTCTTGCTTCACCTAATTGGTAAGCATATTCATCAAATCTTTTTTGAACAGACTTACTATATTTTTCTTTTGAATCTTTTTTAGGTTCTTCCTCTTCTGAATTAACTTGCTCTTGCTTTGGTGTTTCTTCAACAACAGGTTCTTCCTGTGTCTCTTCGACCTCCGCTTCAAAAGTTTTACTCTCTTGAGGAATCTCAATTTCCTTTTCTTCTGTAGGTGCAGCTACGTCTTCGCTTTCCACCTCGACAGAATACTCAGCTTTTGGTTTTTTTTCAGATTGAGCCTGAAGTTCAGCAACTTGTCTATCTACTTCGTTCATGTATATACTCCTAAAATATCTTCTGGACTTTCAACGGTCCCTAAAATTTCATCATCATTTAAAATTCTAAGTTCGCCACCCTCAATTTTAATTCGAGAGCCTGCATATCTTGCGATGATTACCCAATCACCTTTTTTACACCAAGGTCCATGTGGAAATTTATCCTTGTCTGCATAGGCATCGGGTCCAGTTTCTAGGACTAAAGCACAAACAGAAGCAATCTGTTGTTCTTCTACTGCTTTATCTGTTAATAAAACGCCACCTTTAGTTTTTCCTACACCTTTGTATGGAAGAACAGTTAGTCTCCACCCTGTTGGCTTTGGAACTTTATTAAGATCGCTCTTTTTTTCTTCTTGTTTCTCAGCGGGTTCAATCCCCACTATCTTTTTTTCTTTGGGCATAATCAGCCCCGTTGTCGACGTCATCGTCTACCTCCCATTTGCGATAAAGATCCCTAACATCTGAATCGAGTTTGCGAAGAGAAGTGAGTTGCCCAACTAGGAATTGATATTTTTCCCAATTCTCTACGTTTCCATCAATAAGTACAGACTTTATGTCGTCTTGTCTAGTAGTTATTAATCGTAAAATTGCTGAATATATATTTGTTTGCACTATTTCGTAATTTTCTTAGATTTTTCGAAGCTGCGGAGCCCGGCCATTCCGAGTAAAGCTGTGACGAGCGGAAATAAAGTCGACATGTCAAGCTCTGGAAGAGGTGCGTGTTCAACACTAAATGCTGCCAATATAAATACTAAGAATTGTTTTAAAACATATTCCCAAAATATAGCTAACGCACAGGACATCCCGATGAGGGGCCTCCACGACCGCTGCATCAAACCACCAAGACCTGTAGCAGTAGACTTAGCATCAGCTAAGTTGATATCCATTTGTTTAGAATTAATTTCGTTTTCTAATTGTTGAAGTTTTATTTTGATTTGACCTTTTTCTTCCTCTGAAGTGTGGACACTGTCAATAACTTTACCGACAGTGTCTACTAAAGATCCGCCTAATAATTTTGATAACATTAATTAGATAATCTGAGCGGCTACCCAACCGATAACTAGACCGATTACAAGCCATTTCTTTTTTGGGTGATCGTTCCAAAGTTTTTTAATCATATCCATTAGAATACTCCTTTGAATTTAGTACCACGAATCGCAGCACCTGTTCCTCTCATGCCTTGAGAGTTAGGTCCCTTTTGAGGGGGAACTGTTTTGGTGAGTCTTTTGTTCATCATCCCACCATCTTTAGCTTCTAAAATTTTTCCTGTAGTTTTTTTTTCATCTTGTTTGACAGGTTTATATTTTTTCTTACGACGCTCCTTCATCAATTTCATAGTGTCTTCAATATTTTGAAGATTTTCTTCTTCTTTACGTTGCATTTCATCGTCTTGCTTTTTCTTTTCTTTTTTAGCTTGCTTCTTACCTAATTGTTGAACGGCCATTTAGAATACTCCTTGAAAACCTTTTCCTGAGATAGCTGCTCCTGTGCCACGAGCCATTCCGCCGTTAGCTTTTTTAACAGGCTTCTTCATTTTCTTTGCCATTTTCATTTCAGATTTTGTAGCGGGACGTAATCCTATTTCAAGAACCATACCACCGTCTTTCATGTAGCCCATTTTATTTCTCACTCCTGTTGGAAGTTTTGATAGACCTGGGTTTTTAGCCTTGTCTACTGGTTTTAAATTTTTTTTCATTAGTGTATTGTCCTATTTAATTGAGGTACAACCTCGTATCTATAATTAGACAATAACCTTAGCAAATCTTGAGTGTCTTTTAAACCTATTTCTTTGTTCATGGCCCACTGTCCTGACGCTAAAAAAGCACTAGCAATGGCCAACGGATCAACGCCTTGAGAGGTATACAAGCTAAACATAATCTTGAATTCATTAGTTAAGGACTCAACGGTTTGTTGATCAATATCTTCCCAAGGACTATTTTTTTCTTTTTGTTTTTTTGCCATTCGACTTACCTGCCTTATCTAGTGCAATCGCAATTGCTTGTTTTTGAGGATAACCTTCTTTCCTCATCTTAGATATATTAGCACTTATTGACTTTTTTCCACTACCTTTTTTTAGTGGCATTGAGTCTTTCCATTTGAACAGCTGTTCTTTGATTTTGAATATCGTATTGTTGTTGAATCTTTTGTGCGTCGTAAGATTTTTTATAGCTTAATCTTTCTTCATCTAATCTTTGACTAGCTAGATCATCAGCAGCATCAAGATTGAGTTTTTGTTGTTCTAAATCTAACTCTCGTGCTTTGATCTCGACCAACGGATCTTGTCCTTGTTGACCAAACCCTATAGCTTCTTGTTCTTCTGCTACGGCTTCATCTATCTTTGCCGCTATCTTGACTGCTACTTGTTTTTCAATCTGTGCTTGGAACTGTTGTTGTAGCTCTGGCGGTACTTGTCCACCGAACTTCATCGCTTGTCTGTTTAGCTCTGGAGTTGTTTCTGCCATCACCTCTGCTCTAGCTTGTGCGGACATGTGCTCGACAATATGCGCTTGTAGAATTGTCATCACTTGAGGATTGTTTCTTACCAAATAGGAACTCATAAATGCTCTATGTGCCTCGATGTGTGCTTCATGATCTTGTTCTGGAAAAACTACTAATGCTTGCATACGAAGAGATTGTGCATTCTCCATACCTGGATCAAGTGGTGTTGGCTTTGCAGGAGGAGGTAATATTGCTTCTACCTGTTGTACACCTAACGCCATATACATTCTTCGATACGCTTCGTAGAGATTGTGAACTTGTGGATTGCTTTGTGCTAATTGTAATTGTGTTTGTGCCAACATAATTCGCTGACTCATCGAGAAGATGTTAGGATCTGATACAGGTTGTACATCTACTCTGTCATCAAAGTCTGTTGCTTTAATCTGTCTGTTACCACCAGATACATTGTAAGGATATTCTGGTGGGAGGGATGTTGCAAATAATTTTGCTAATAATTCAAATTCTTGTCTTTGTCCGTTGTGACATCTTTTGTGAATACCACTCATGACTTTGGAACCTTGTTCTAATAATGCCATGGTTGTTCCAACAGGATTAGCCTGTGAACCATCACCCACTTTCATATCAGCAATCGCTGCAAATCTTCTTCCTGCATCAACCACATACCCTAATAATTGAAATAAAGTTCCATCAGGTCCTTTGTACGGAAGTGGCATTAACGCATTACGTAAATCTCCGCCCGGTGCATCAACGTCTCTGAATTCACCAGGTACTAAAGGTTCTTCGTCATCTCTGACACGAAGACCTCGTGATTTGAAACCGGCAGGTAAGTTGGATAATGTACCTGCATCGAGCAGTGCTCGTAGTGCTGCCGTGGCTGTTCTTGTTAGTCCGCCTAGCATATGCACTAAACCAAAACCATAAAATCCGAGACCAGGTAAAAACTTATAGTGAACAAAATATTTTTGTCTCATGAACATCGGGTCATCTTGTAGATAGTTTCGGTAGATTGATAAAATTTTTCCTGTGCCTTGTTCTAAGGTCACAACGTAAGGAAGTTTTAGTCCTGTGGGCTCACCATCTTCTCCGGTATTCTCATACCCTTCTAAATTCAAATCGACGTGCATTTCTAGCAACTCATACTGACCAGCATATTCTGACTTTTGTACGCCTTCTAACTCGTCATACTTTTCCTGAATATCCGAATACGAAGAATACAATTCGTCGTTCTCATCAATCTCAATATCTCTGTAAAAACCAGAAAGCATTTGTCGTTTCAAATCGTTCGGAGAAATTTTTATTACGTGTGTAATACGTTCTGCATCTTCTAATTCGGATGCTCCGTAGTTCACCACTAAATCTTCACTCGGTATAAACTTTGCACACGGTCTTCCCATGTTGCCATCATAATAAATCTTTTTAAAGGCACTTCCTGCTAGCGGTAAGTGAAATAACATTTGATCTGTCTCAGCGTCGTACTCTTTCATTTTATACACTAGCTGATAGTTCATAAATTCTTTAACACGCTCTGCCTGTTGTTCCACTTCATCGTTCACTTCTCCAATGATGGATGTTTTGACGGGACCGCCCGCAGGGAGAAGCTCTTTGTAAGCTCCTGCTTGAAACTGCGTGACGGCCTCGGCGAGTAGTGGATGAGAAACTGATGCAGCACCTCGGAAAGGTTCGCTGACTTCTGTGTATTTAAAACCTAATAGGTCTAATCCTTTGATGTAGGATTGTTGCCAATCTTTTCTACTGGTCTGGTCGACCGAGAACTGTGATCGCAGTTCATTGGAAATCTCTGCTAAGGATTCTTCGGGAATTTGTTCGGCTAAGTTGTCGGCGAACCCTTGACCGTCGTCCATGGCCGATGGACCAAGGCTGAGTATCTCTTCTTCATCGCCTTCAACCTCTACTTCCATAGGAGTTGTTACTTCGTCTAGTGAAATTTCTTCTTCAACACCTTGCGGTGCTCCGTTTAACGTTTTATCTATTTCGGCCATTTAATATTTATACCTTAAGATCCATAAAAAGCAATTCTACGTTTCGGACGATTTTCAATCTCCTCGTCGTATTCATGTTGTAATGCACCAAACTGTCGATAACGCATCAATGCTTGTGTCATGCTATCTACATAGTCATCATGTCTACCATAAGGGAAAGCTGCACATTCTTCAATCAATTCTTCTGCCCATTTATACGGAGGATACCAAATCATTCCACTCTCAAAAAGAGGAGATACGGAGTTGACACGCACTAATTTGTCATTACCCCTGCTCGGTGTAAAATTTATCACGGGAATACCCATGGATTGTAGCTCTTGCGTTAGGGGCATACCCGATGCTTTCGCTTCAATGATGATTTGTTCGGGTTCCCAATACTGATTCTTCTCTAAAGCAATCCTTTTAAGGTCGGGAAAGTCCCATCTACCCTTATCCGCCTCCATTAAGATCACATTTTGCTTTCCTGTCACCTCATTATAGAAAACTCCCCACGTTGTAATAGCAGAAAAGTCTGCTGAGTCCTTCGAACTAAACGCTGTATCGTAACTTTGGATGATATATTGCAAAGGAGGCTGTGGTTTGTCCCATAATTGCCACCATTCTCGCTTAATAATAGAAGTTTCTTCACTTGTGGGTTGTTGTTGCCACTGTGCGTTCCATTTTGCAACAGGAAGAGACGCTTTGACGGACTCTAACTGGTCTTTTTTCCAAAATTCTGGCCATTGCGGTTGGCCGTCGTCCATGATCGCTGGAAAATCGACAATCTCCCACTTGTCTGCGTTGTCATCTTTCATCTGCGCTTCAATCAAACGCTCTGTTAAGTCTTCTTCACTCCATCTCGTCATCACGACAACGATACTTCCCCCTGGTTGCAGACGCTGACGAGGTCCTGAGGTATACCATTCCCATGCATTCTCCATCGCCGTCTTCGAAAGAGCGTCTTGCTCGGAGTGTGGGTCATCGATAATGAGTAAATCTGCACCACGCCCGGTTATCGAACCACCGACACCTGCAGCAAAATACTCTCCCCCATGATTCGTCTCCCATCGTCCTGCAGCTTGGGAATCTGCTCGTAGTTCTGTGTCCGGGAACACCGACTTAAATTCTGTTTCATTCATTAAGTTTCTCACCTTACGACCAAAACGATATGCTAGCTCTGCTGTATGGGTGGTTTGGATAATTTTCAATTTAGGGTTATTGCCCATCATCCAAGCGGGAAACAGGAAACTAGCAAATTCTGACTTTGTATGTCGAGGAGGCATATTCACTATCAATCTTGAAATTTTTTTATCCCTGATGTCTTCTAATTTTTTGGAAATGATTTTATGGTGTCTCCCCTCAATGAAGTCGGGCCATATGTTTTTTACAAAATTGCTAAAGGAGTCCCGTGAACCTTTGGCGGCTTCTAGTTGAAGCTTTTTTAACTCTAACTTCTTGACGAGTAACTGACGTTCGTCCAGGGACATCGAACCTAAATCTGAAATAAAATCGCTCATCTTTTCTACGTATATTTATACTATAGGGGTATTGCATAGCAATCGTAAATTTAGGGGGTCGGGGGCAAAGCTCTAAGGCGTTTGCAAGTTTGAAAATCTCTTAGTATCTCTTGTTGGGGGGCGGTGGGCGGTAGGATAACCGCCCAAGATTAATCTAGTAAGCTTCTATAAGTTCTTGATCTAGTGTTTTAAATTCACTATTTGTATTAGGATAGAACATTACATCAAAGCCCCAATACACTTCAAGATACCAATCTTGAATATTTTCATGCATTGAATAACTCTTTGGATATCCGCCTAGTGAATAATCAAGACCCCAATCATGATGTGGGCAAGCTTCAAAGCCTACGTGAATTCCTTTTTTATCATCTGTTAATCTTATAAAGGTTTCACTATCCGCATAACTTGGATCACCAAACATTGTTGAAGCGTTTTTTCTTAATGCCTTATAAAGCATTTTAGAAGCCTTGATCATATCTATTTTTTTAGATGTGAAGTTAGGTAGGTTTTTTAATCTAGTCATTTATTCTTTCCTTTCTGTTAATGTAGGATAAATCCTACACTATAAAAATAATATTTGTCAAATAAATAATTAATTAATTAATATTTGACTATGGGATTTTATAGGCTATACTTTCGTTATTAACGAAAGGAAGAATAACTATGAGAAAACTAACTAAAAAAGAAGCAATCAACAAAGGCTTAAAAGTTCAAAAGCTTTTGTCATGGATTGAACTAGAAAAGAAAATAAAGCTTATGAGACTGCAAGCGGATCTTTTGAGGGAGGATAGTCTTGTTGATGGTTTTATGTCATTACAAAATGAAGATGACATTATCATTGGCAACAAGATTAAACTTAAGAATGTGATATCAACTAGATTTAATTCTACTGAGTTTAAAAAAGATAATCCTAAAATATATGCTAAGTATCAAAATCAAATAGTACATAGCATTAAGAAAGATCTAATATGAAACAGTTAGATTTATTTGATGTTAAGTATACCTACACCCATTTAAAAGATGATGTAGTAAAATTTGATCCTTATAATAAGCCATGGCATAGGTGGGTAAGTGATAAGGCTAAGCATTTTACTAGGGAAAGCTTAGATATTCATAATTTGAGTTATTCAGACCTATCAAAAGGCTATTAACAAATAAAATAAAGGGGGCAATCACGCCCCCTTTTTAAATCTATCTGATTAAATCCCAAGTAAGCCCAAGCCCGCAATCATACAATAAGCGATCTAATCCTTTTGTTAAGGGTTTGATTTCATATGTTTCGTCCTCTTGATCATCATAAAAATAAACTTGAATTCCTTTTATTTTAAAGGCGGGAGTTTTATCATCATCAAAATGTTTCTTTTGTAATTTGTTAAAAGCCTCTATGCCCGCAAGCGATAAGTAAGGAACAAACCACCCGTTCCACCGTTCATGCTCATAATAAAAGCCCTCAATATAATCATCACCCCAACAATCAAAGCCAAATTTACCTTTTATTAATGTATCAGGGATTTGATCTGTAAATGTAAATGATCCATCTAAATAGCTTTTAATAAATTCATCATCCATTTTTAAAGATAATCCAAAGCCACCCCCAAGCGGATGAAATTTTAATTTATTCATAGATAAATCAACACCATCAAGATGAAAGTAATTACCATCTTTAAATATATAGGCGTGTTTTAAATCATTATAAAATTGTGTAGGTAGTTTTTTATTCATTTTTTATTCTTCCTTTCATAAATATTTACTTGACTATATCCCATATTTACCCATAATCAAAGCATAAATATAGAAAGGTAAGTAAGATGAATACAGATTTTAAACTAAATAAAACTTCAAAAATGAGTGCTTTTAGTTTTTCTTTAGATGCTAGAAATTGCGTTACAGGCTCAAAGCTTAGAAAAATTAAAGGTTCAGTTTGTGAAAAGTGCTACGCTTTTAAAGGTAGATATCCTACGCCCTCAGTTAGAAAGAATAGAGAAACAAACTTAAACCACTTTAATAATAAATACTTTGTTGAAGTAATGGCCTTTAAATTACAACATCAAAAGTTTTTCAGATGGTTTGATAGTGGGGACTTGCCCGATATGGAGGGATTAAAAAAGATTGTCAAAATTGCGGAACTGACACCCGATACGAAGCATTGGCTACCTACTAGAGAAATAAAACTTATTCAAAGATATTTAAAAAATAATACATTTCCAAAAAATCTAGTTGCTAGAGTGTCCGCACCGATGGTCGATGGACCACCGCCAAAGGGATTTCAAAACACGTCTACAGTTCATAAGGATAAAGACCCAATTGGCTTTGATTGTGTCTCAAGATTTCAAGGCAATCAGTGTTTATCTTGTACTGCTTGTTGGGATAAAAGAATAAAGAATATAAGTTATAAGGTGCATTAAAAATGAAAACTAAAAACATTGGTGACAAATGTATCACTTGCTTTAGTGATACATCATTTGGTAGCGGAAAATTTGTTAATAGAATTCCCGCTGAAGATGATCAACACGACGGGTATATGTGCCCCGAATGTCAAATGATTGAATGTGATGATTGCAACGAGTCGATCCTTGATTATGTATCAACGGTTGAGGGGGCTTTTGTTTGTGATGATTGTTTTAAAAAGGGAGGATATAAAGCGATATGAAAAAATTCAAAGTAACTTGGGTACAAGGTTATTGTTGCCCCGACGGATATTCGGAGGAAAAAACACTTAAAGAAATATTAACTTTTGATTTATCCGCCTACCTTGGGGATGATTACGAAGAACAATTCGAAAATATAAAACTAGGGGAAACATTCACCGTATGTGGCCCGCTAGGTTTAGAAATTGTAGATTATAAAAGAATAGAATAGGGAGGCTCAGGACAAAAATGAATAGTACCGAACGCAAGCACAGGCAGAACCTGGACTCCATCCACAAGCTGATCCAAGACGCACGCAAGCGCATGCTCAAGCACGAGCCAGGGACAAGGGCCCAGGAACAAGCTTGGGTCAAGCTCAGGCATTTAATTATAATGAGGGACCAGGGACAGGCTTGGATACCGAAATTTTAATGCTTGACTTTTCCTGGGAGTATCCTATAGTATCCCATAAGAAAGGAAGAATATTATGAAAATGATAAACTCAGATATCGAAGTAGTTAGCGTCGGAATAGGCTCAACCTTCGATCCAGATAACGGAAAGTACGAGTCCGGTATCTTACTAGTAGTGCTCAAGGACGAGGATGGTACTACCGCTTCAGTTAAGTTGGAGTGCAACGTCAAAGAGCTGCGGTCCAAGTTCAAGCAAGAAAAAATTCACCAGAAAATGCTTGAGATATACGGAGGTGACAAGCAGAAACTGAACCAGGCTATAAAAGCCATGGCTAAAGAGAACCCAAGCTGGGTTAAATAAATTCAAGAGCCTCGGAGAAATCCGGGGCTTTTTTAATTCCTGGAAAAATATAAAATTAATTAAGGAACATGCACAAGCACACGCTCAAGCGCAGGCTCAAGATCATGCGTCCATGGTTGGTGGACCACGAACAAGGGTTCAACAGAAGTGAAATCAGTCGCAAGCTCACGCACCACGGACCCTGGATAAAAATAAACCGCCCTCTGTTCGACCCCCTTTGCCATAATAAAATTATCCTGACATAGAGAATAACGCTTTAAATTCCATGAAATTTGGAAAGGCGATAGATTAAGTTTGTTTCCTTTTGTTAGTTTCAATTCGCACCAAAAAGAAATATTACGATTGAATTTTTTTGATTTAAAAACTCCCAATAAATCGGGAATACCAGGTGTCCCGTATGTTTCTATACGGGTCCAAAATATACTAGGAGTGATCGACCTAACATTCTTCCAAAAGGTTGACTCCCTTCCTCGATTTACGGAAGGGGTGGTTGTTTTCTTTTTTCTGTCTTTTGATGATTGTTTCTCTTTTTTCAACAATACGGATCTCCTCTCCTTCGACAAGGCAAAGTCTAACTCCGAGTTCTTTTTGTTTTGGTTTAAGTTTATTTCCTGCACCACCAACCGACTTGCCATTTACAATTCTACTTCCATTAGAGGTTTTAACATCAAGAAAATGAGACCTTCCATTCTTAGGATTGACAACAACAATATCTATGGGGCCTTGCTCACATACATTAACAAATACCAAGTATCCTTCTTCAAGAAACTTGTTGATCGCTTTGTTCTGACTGATCGTCGCTTTGTACTGCCTTGGATCCATTGTCCTCCAAATCAGTAGGGGTGCCTTCAATGATAACTGTTTTTTTCATTTTTGAAAGCATTTCAGATACCTCTTCTAAACTTAAAGAGTCAATACTCTTGTCTCTAACTTTTTCTTTCTTCTCATAATATCCTGCAGCTTTACCTCTACTAATCTCTGCAGCTAAAGCAGTCTTGAGATCTGGTTTCATATCAAACTCAACTATATCTTTAGCTTCTGGATTTTCAGCACGAAGACCAATCTCGTGTAGTCTTCTCATGTGAGTAGCCGGTGAGATTTTGTACTTATTCCAGAGATCCTCTTGTAGAGCTCGAATATAAGCATGAACTTTGGGAAACTCTTTTGCACTTTGTAGTTTAGAGGCAGTTATTCTAGCCGAGTGTTCAGAATATCCTGCCATAATTGCACATTCAGTAGCAGTCTTTCTATTCTCTTGAGCAACTAAGTGATGACAAAACTCTATTTGTTTTGCAGTCAATTCATCTCGCATTTCAGCAAGTTCTTTTGTCAGGACGATATCGTCCCCTGGTTTTCTAAATTTCATAATACAAATATTATATAGTGACAAATGTTGAAAAATAAAGAAAAAAGTAAAACAAAATGACAACCCCTGCTCCCCTAGTGGGGTTGGTAAAGACTGTGTATAGTCTTCTGAAGAACGGGTGAAGAACGAGTAAATTTACAATAAACTACTGTATCTACTGTATATATAGGGTATTGAAGAACGGAAGAACGAGATTTAGGTTTTTTAAAAATTATTTTTTTTTTACTCAGGATTTGGCACTATAGAGTCTTTATGCTATAATCCTGGTCAGTGGTCAGTGGTTCGTGATTAGTTATCCTTTCCTAATCGCTTTTATTCCCTCCTTTACATTTACTTACCCATTGACCACTATCTAAAAACAATATAATATCCTATATAGAAATGGACATAACAATTAACATTAAGACAAATAAAGGTAAGGAATATTCCTGCACCTTTATAGGGGATAAAGAGAAAATACTACCTTCCATGCAAAACTACATCAAAAAGAATAGAGACAATCAAGTCAATGTAGTTTTCAGCAGTGATGAAGAAAAAAGTCACTTTACCTACCCAGAATTGTTTAGTCCTATAGAATAGGAGAGAAATATGGACGACATAAAAATAGACAAAGGTATTCCATTACCGCAAAAAAGAACTCGAATTATTAAAGCGTATGATCTTTATCAAAAAATGGAAGTGGGAGACAGTGTTCTCATCAAAGAGTCAGAAAGGACAAAGCTCCATGACGCCATTAGAGTAATGGAAGGAACATCTAAAGGAAAACTTTCGACTAGAAGAGAGGACAATGGCTTTAGAGTATGGAGAATAGGAAGAAAGGAAAGGTTGTGATGAACTACAAATTCGATCATATAGCAAAAAGACTATTAACAGAACATGGGTGGCTTCGTGTTCCCTGGTTCGTGCCCCAATCACAAGAGGACAAGAAAGAAAACCTCATACAAAAACTCAACAAGTTAGAAAGGATAATCAAAAATGGTCGTTGATGTGAGATCGAGTGAAAGTGTTTACATAACAATCAATGATTGGGTGTATTACATAGACGACTCAACAGGGGAACAAATAATGCATAAGTGGAGGAAGAAAAAGAAAAGGTTAAGTAAAAGTGTAGCCAAAGATCGCTTCTGGGAAGACATGGAGAAAAGGTATGAGGTACGGTAGAAACGGAAAACTGTTTCCTCTAGAGATGAACCAGAAATCTTTATTTTATTTGCAGATGTTTTTGCATGAATACAAAGATAAAGGACTGCGGAATACCGACGAGAAGCGACGAGCCTACGATCATGCCCTGGACCAGATACGCAAAGGGATTAATGGAGTGTATGCGCATCAATCCATGAATGGTCTACGACCACCAAGAACATATAACTTTAGGAGTAAATAAAATGGGAGTAAAAAATCCAATCTATGATTATAGTGACAGAAGATATTCAGTTAGACTGAAGAAGCAGGAAGCAAAACGCAAAAAAGCACGAGAGCTCGCACATAAGATGTTAGGTAAGAATTACTTTACCAATATACGAAAGGAAAACAAATGTATAAATATTTAGACATACCAGGTTGGTTCAATATGCATGATGCTATGATGAACTTGGTTAAATACTGTGAAGACGGTGATGATATCGTCGAAATAGGGTGCTTTGCCGGAAGATCGACAAGATTTCTCTGTGACGCCCTAGAATTGAGTGGAAAACACGACGTTAAGGTCCATGTGATAGATACTTTTGAAGGTTCGGGTATGGAACATGCCAACGTCAATTTAAACCCCCTGTGGGACGATTTTTGCAGGAATTTAGACGATCATATCAAAGCAGAAAGGTGCATAGTAAATGTTAACAGATCCGATAATGCCAATATTCTTAATTCTTTTGATGATGGCTCTGTATTTGGGGTCATAGTAGACGGAGCACATACCTATGAAGCGGTGAAAGAAGACATTATTAATTGGTGGCCCAAGGTAAAGGATGGTGGAATGATGGTCGGAGATGATGTATCTTTAGAGTCTGTAAAGCAAGCTGCTTTAGATGGATTTGCACACCATGGACTTAAAACATATAACATTTGCAAAGGGGTTGAGGGATGGTTCTCTCAGATAAAAAACGACCGAAGCAACGAGATGACCGACAGCCTGAAGCTAATCCCAGGTCAAAACTGTATGAAGTTAGATGGTTAGATGCTTATGAAATGGAATCAGGGTGGCATAGTTTGAAAGACGCACTTAAAATTACACCACCCGAGGTTCTATCAGTAGGGTACGTCCTGAAAGAAACAAAAGAATATCTCTTATTAGCTGCCGATATAGGTTCTGATAAAATGGACAATGACGTTGGTCGGGTGACCGTGATCCCTGGTCAGTGGATCGTGGACAAAAAAGAAGTCAAGTAATTTATTTTAATTTTTCTGTAGAAATTTATTTATGAACTTTGATATACTAAAGGTTCGCATGAAACAGTATAACTTAAATATAGAAGCCCTATTACCTACAGAGCTAAGAAATTTATATATAGCGTCGTTGCAAAATAAACTATCAAAGGGTGAGTGTTCTTGTGGCAGAACTTGTATCTGCAAAAAAGCGAAAGACCAGGGCGTAAAATTAGGCCAGCGTTAGTCGAGTTGCGGTCGAGTAGCTTTCGGTTCAATAATAAAAGCCTTCTCTAGCATAGAGTCTACTTGACTCAACATGTTATCCCACTCTTCAGCAAGATAACCATTTACATTCCCGTCGTTGAAAGTCACTAAGACTTTGTCAACTGTATCTTTCAATACCGGATCGTACATTCGTTGTCGTTGGACAGCGAGGACGATTTTTGTTTTTATCTCGTTCAACATATTGTTGTCCTTGTAAAAGCGGGAGTTCGAAACAGGGAAATACTCCCGCTCTTATATAAAATTATATATATTTTTTGGATAAATTAATAGGGAAAAGTCAAGAGGAATTAAATAGATAATTAATTCCTATCGTCGGTTTTTAAAGGTTCTTCACTATCCGCAAAATCAAAAAAATCGTTTTTCTTATCCATAAATTTAAGTGTTTCTTGTAATTTACGATCGGCTTCTTCTAATCCATCCAGGTATCCTTCTAAAAAAGCTACTGTTGTGGTTAAAGGAAACCTTGTGCGGTCATGTTTCATATAAATAATCGCATTATTTAGATGTTTTTTTAATTGTTTTCTATTCATTTTTATACTGTTCCTTTCTAGACCAGGAGGGAAAATAGTTTTTCCCTCCCTAGTCGTTCATGCGAGAGCTAAAATGGTTCTCATCCTTCTAGCTTTGGGAGGTAGACATCAGAGATGATTACTAATTCTCGCTATCAGTAATCAAGAGAAGGGATATGTTAAAGAACAAATGTCTTTGCGGAGATATTCATAACGAAACGTACCCCTTCTCCTCATTACTGAAGAGTCTTTTTAATATTTCTCTCTCCTAATTCTTCAATGTTATCTAACTCATTTATGTCAGCATTGAGAATATGTTTACAACTTTTAATCCCTGCAACTTCACCAGAAACAAAGGCCATATTCCATAGTTCATATAGCCAATGTTCTGTAATAGATCGTCCTTCTTCTCTTTGTAAATCAGGTTCCATTTGATTATCTACTTTAGCTGCAATAATCTTAATCATCTTTTCTTTATTTCTATCTTTCTTGTTTGTCATTTATGCTCCTACTTTTCTATCGTATTCCTTATCAACTAGTTGTGATAAGATACCAGAAATCTTTTTGTCTTTACCCGCAAGTTTCTTCAACTTCTTATGTGTCTCTACTCGCACGATAACAGATTTATATTTTGTAATATCAGTCATTCTTTCTCCTTATATAAGATAATATATAGTCATTCCCATTTAATTGTCAACTCTTTTTCTTCTTTCCTTCTATCAACCAGGACTTGAGTTTTTCTCCCAATGATTGTGAGGCCAAATCAATTTTGTTTCTCAAACTGCTAACAATATTTTCATCAACAGTTTTTTCTGAGATCAAATCAATATATGTCACATTATTCTTTTGACCAATGCGGTGAGCTCTATCTTCTGATTGAATTCTTTTTTCTAAATCATAATTATTTGAAAAATAAATAACGGTATGTGCCTGGGTCAATGTCAATCCATAACCACCTGTTTGTTGATTGGCTACAAAAAATCTTACCGGGCTATCTTTATCCTGGAATTGTTTGACAATATCTTGTCGGTCCTTATCCTTGGTATCTCCAAAGTAAGTGACAACAGTTTCTTCACCATGTTTTTTAGACAAGGCTTTTTGAATATCAAAGATTGATTGTCGATAGTTTGCCCAAATAATTATCTTACCTTCTACTTCTTCAATAGCTGCCATGAGTTCATCAAGTCGATTGTTTTTTAAAGGTATCGATTGGCCGTCGTCCGTGGGCAGATAACCACAAGTAATCTGATGAAGTCGTAGCAACATGGTCATTGTATTAGTGACCGACAGAGTTTCTCCTTCAAGTTCAGTAATAGCAAAGGTCGCTAGATCATTGTACGCTTTCTCTTGTTCCTTAGTCATCTCGACATAGCGAGGTTGATAAATCTTTGCGGGTAAGTCTAAGCAGTCTTCTTTTAAGACTCGAAAAGAAAAGGTCCCTAACTTTATTGATAACTCATCTAAGTTTCGAAAGCCCACCACCTGGGAGAATGCATGACTAGATGTATGGCGCTTTACTTCGATAGCGTAGCGAGCCTTGTAAGCATAGTAAGAACTAAAGCCTAATAAGTCTTCATCTAAAAATTGACATTGTGAATATAAATCCAGGGGATTTTTTGTGACAGGAGAGCCTGTCAGTATTCGACGATACTCAGCAAGTTTACAAATCTTTAAAATATTTTTTGTCCGTTTGGCAGTAGGGCTTTTGATCGTGGTGCTTTCATCAATAGCCATTAAACTTTTGGTCCCTAATAAATATCGATCAAGAAATTGTACAGAAGGAAGATGAGCTAGAGCTTCGACATTCATTAAAAAAATATCTAAGCCATCAAAACTTTCTGATAACTTATCTAAGTTTTTTTGATCATCTTTTTTTCTTGAGCTCGGTGCCACCCAAGTTGTTATCCTGGTTTGAATATGATCAGGTAAGTGAGCTGGTATTTCTAATCGTTCCCAATTGCGGTAGACACCTTTAGGTGCAATGATAACGGCAGCATTAATTTTACCCTGGTCATAGAGCATTGCAATATTATCAATTAATACTTTTGATTTGCCGGTACCCATTTCCATGAAGTAGGCAAAATTTGTTTTGTCCCAACTACAACCTAATGCTTGTAATTGATGATTAAACGGTTTCGTTTTAAAATTCGGATACATAAATAATAAAAACTTTCTACGTTCTTTATATAGGATAAGCTATATTGTTGTCAAGTTTTTTGCAGAACAAAATGAAGTCATGTATAAATCTGGGTTCTTTATATTATTGTAAATATAATTAGCTGCCATTCGACATTCTTGTAAAGAATCAAAGGTACTTCCATATTGTTCTTGAATACAAGTGTTTTCCAGGGAGACACTTGGATCGTTTAAACATAACCATATCAACATAAAGTATTTCATACTTGTAATTGTATCTCAAATATCCTATACATACTAAGTATAATTATAGAATGTTAAAACACTTAGATTTATTCAGCGGAATAGGCGGATTTTCTTTAGGATTAGAATCTGCAGGCTTAGTCGATACAGTTGCATTTTGTGACTTCGATAAATATTGTCAGCAAATTTTAAAAAAGAATTTTCCAGGTGTACCCATTTATGGAGATGTGAAGGAGTTAAATTATGACAAACTTAAAGCAGACGGAATTGATACAATCGACATCATCACAGGAGGATACCCTTGCCAACCTTTCTCCGTCGCAGGTAGAAAAAAAGGTGAAGAAGATCCGAGACACGTCTGGCCAGAAATGTTTAGACTTGTCCAAGAACTCCGACCTACTTGGGTCATTGGAGAAAACGTTGGTGGACACATTAAACTCGGTCTCGACACCGTACTCGAGAACTTGGAGAGTGAAGGTTACTCCGCAAGGACGTTTAGTATTTCAGCTTCTAGCATCGGCGCAAACCACAAAAGAGAAAGAGTCTGGATCATCGCTAACTTGGCCGACTCCCAACGCTTGGGACGGACAGAGAGGACCAAGAAGTCAGAAGAACTTGAGAGAGAAGAGTCATCAGATCAATTTGATAACCGCAGTGAAGGACGCATCGAGTCCAAACCCAGTGAAGATGTGGCCGACTCCGAGGGCAGCAATAGGAATGAACATGAGATTAACGGAGAACATGGCAAAGCTTCGTCACAAGAAATATTTGGAGACGGAAGTAGCGTATCAGGAGTCAGCACCTGGTGGTCAGTTGAACCCGACGTGGGTCGAGTGGCTCATGGGGTACCCAACAGGGTGGACCGTCTTAAATGCTTAGGCAATTCTGTTGTACCTCAGATACCTTATGTGATAGGTTTAAGTATAAAAAAGATTTTAGAAAATGAATAAAGTATACGTGACTACAAATACGAAATTACCTAATGGTGGTTATCGTGACATCTCAGATTGTGAAAGATTTGGCACCCCCTACATTCTCTTTGAGAACCCCAAACAAATCCAGGTGAACTCATCACGATTTGTTTTTTCTGTTGAAAAGAAACTCAAAGACATGACATCAAAAGATTATTTATTATTGATGGGTGATCCGGTGTTAATCGGCATTGTTTGTGCGGTTGCTGCCAAAGTTACAAATAATAATTTTAAGGTCTTGAAATGGGATAGGGAAAGTGCTATATATATTCCTATAACAATAGAATTAAAATAAGGAGCATAAAATGGGTCTATTAGATAAAGCATTAGAGCAATCTCAAATTGATAATTTAGATAGCTCAGATGTAAAAGATGTCGGTGAGGCATGTAACGAATTAAGTAATGTTCGTCAAAGTATTGCTGACAAAGAAGCAGAAGTAAAAAAATTAAAGGAAAGAGAATTTCAATTAGAGAATGAAGTTATTCCTTCAATGGTTGAAACCGCAGGTGTTAAATCTTTAACATTAATTGATGGTTCAAAAGTTTCCGTCAAAGATCAACTACGTGCAAACATCACAATGGAAAATGAAGACTATTGTTTTTCTAGGCTACAGGAATTAGGTCTAGATGATGTTATTAAGAACGAAGTAAAGTTGACCTTTGGTCGTGGCCAGGATTCTGATGCAAGTAATCTTATGACGGAGTTACAAGACCGTGGTCTGTACCCTAGTAATAAGAAAGCAGTGCCTTGGAATACACTCTCCAAATTAGTAGAAGAACAGATTGCCAAGGGTTCGATGACGTCTGTTGATCAAGAAAAATTTGGAGTTTACACTTTTAAAAAAGTGAAGATCGAACGAAAAAAATAAACAAGGAAAAACAAAAAATGACAAATGCAAAAGCAAATGGTGCGGTCACCACAAAGACCGAAAAGCTACCTGCTATGAACTTCGATAGTCTCGAACAGTTTGCAGGTACAGGACTTGATACCATCACAACTGATGATATCGCAACACCAAGACTAAAAGTCTTGGCACAAATGTCTCCTGAGTTAGAAGAAATTGAAGGCGCAAAAGCCGGAATGATTCTTAATTCAGTGAGTAAAAAAGCATACTCTGGTCAGGACGGTATTAACGTTGTTGTCTGCGGGTATGAAAAAGTATGGTTGGAATGGCAAGACAGAGGGAAAGGTTCTTCTGCTCCTGCTAATATCTACTCAGCGGTAGATAAACCATCCAACGCAGTACGTGGAGATGACGGAAAATTCCGTCTTGAAAGTGGTAACTATTTAGAAGAATGTGCAAACTTTTATGTGCTTCTTTTAAATGGAGGAGTAGCTCCAGAACCTGCAATCATATCAATGAAAGCAACGCAGTTAAAAGCTGCGAGAAGTTGGGCTTATAGTTTGAAGAATGAGTTCATTCAAAATCCAAAAACAAAAAAGCTTTTCTTGGCTCCTTCCTGGTATCGTGTTTACAATTTAAAGACAATCAAGCAATCTAACGACAAAGGTACTTGGTATGGATGGGTTGTTAACAAAGAGGATTTCCTCGACAACGAAGGAACATTTGATATGGCTGCGAACTTCAACGAGTCAGTCAGAAAAGGTATTGTTAAACCTAAGTATGATGACGAAGCGGATAGTTCAAATAGTTCTGAGGATATTCCTTTTTAATGAACCAAAGGGTCTCTCAATTTAAAGAGATCTTTTCAGGGTTGGAGCGTGCTCATGGTGTGTTCCAACCCAATGGAAAGGTCAAGGAAAATGGTAAGCGTGAAGGTGACGCCTGGATAAATAAGAAACCTGTAGAAGATATTCTATGGGAAAATCATTTAGCCGGTGAGTGGCCTAGCCTTGGTATTATTCCTATCAATGAAAAAAATGAATGTCGTTGGGTTGCCATTGATGTTGACGAATACCCTATTGATCATGCAAATATTGTTAAGACCTTAAAAGAAAAAAAATTACCTTTTATAACTGCTGTTTCTAAAAGTGGGGGAGCACATTTATTTTTATTTTTTAAAGAACCTATTCCTTCTGAATTAGCCCACAACAAAATTAAAGATCTTGCTTCTCGATTAGGTTATGGCGGATGCGAAACTTTTCCGAAGCAACCTAACCTTGGTAAAGAAGCTACAGGAAATTTTCTTAACCTACCTTATCACAATGGATTAAATTACAGTGATCGCTTTGCTCTTAGCGATGAGGGTAACGGTTTAACTCTTGATGAATTTTTAGAAGATGTAGAAAAAAAATCTTTAACAAAAGAAGATTTTGAAAACCTAGCAGTAACATCAAAAAAGCAAGTAAAATCGGCATTTTCTGACGCTCCCTTTTGTATTGAAGCGTACCTTGATGAGAATAAAAAAGTACAACAAGGCAGCAGAGACAACATGTTGTTTCATTATTCTGTCTTTGCAAAGAAAAAATATGGAGAGAATTTTGCAGAAGAAGTTCAAAAGTTTCATCACAATTATTTTGAAGAGCCTCTTGCTCCCGCTCAAATAGATAAGATTATTAAGCAAGTAGAAAAAAAAGATTGGGGTTATAAATGTAATGATCAACCAATGTGTTCCTTTTGTAATAAATCAAAATGCAGAGTTAGAAAATATGGTATTGGTGAGACAAACGAAGTATCTGATATTGATAATGTATTTCAGTATGGTGATGGACCTGAAACAATTTATGAGATGACAGTTAATGGAGAACATAAATTAGTTGTGTCGCTACAAGAAATGTATGAACAAAATAAATTTAGAATGCAGTGTCTTGCTAAAATAGCAATGATGCCACCTAATATGAGAAGAGGTGATTGGGATCAATTCATCCTAGGTATTGTTTCTAAAGCAGTGAAGGTGAAGGAATTTGAAATGTCTCCTGTTGGCAGATTAAAAAATTATCTTACAAAATTTATTGTTAACCAGGGTAATGCTTTAGGTATGGATGATATTGTTAATGGTTCTTGTTACACAAGTGAAGAAGAAAGTAGAGTTTTCTTTAGGCTCGATCAGTTTCAAGAGTATATGAGAAATAAAAGATTACCTCAGATAGATGAAAACAAATTAGGTATTTATCTACGAGAGATGGGTGCGGACAGTACAAAAAGAAAACTTAATGGTAAACCAGGGCTTCTTGTTTGGTATGTTCCTTCTGAAGGATTTAGTAATTTAATTAATAAAATAGATCAAGAAGAGATTGAAAGAACGGAGCTCGAACCATTTTAGATAACGTCTATAAAATTATAGGTCCCCCTGGCACAGGGAAGACAACTACTCTTTTAAATATTGTAGAAAAAGAATTGTCCCTGGGCCGTGAGCCAGATAGGATTGGCTATTTTTCTTTTACAAGGAAGGCCACTAGCGAAGCTGTTAACAGAGCTGTAGATAAATTTAGTATTGATAAGAAAGATTTGAAATGGTTTAGGACCTTACACTCTTGTGCTTATCATTGGTTGAACTTAAAAAGTGTTGATATTATTGGTCAATCTGACTTTGTAGAATTCTATAATGAGTCTGGTATAGACCTACATAACAGTGTTCGGTCTAAAGATTCTATGATTGGAGAAGAAAGTAATGGGTTTCATTTATTAGATTTATACAGGGTCAAAAACTCTAGTATTGAAAAAGAATTATATCTATCAAAGCTTCATGTAAAAGGTGGTCTTAATAGATTATTACAGGCTGATAAACTCTATCGTGTTTTTAAAAAAAGAAAAGGTGTAATGGATTTTACCGATATCATTGTGAAGTTTAATCAAATTAATCAGTCTCCTAAACTAGGGATTGTTATTATTGATGAAGTCCAGGATCTCAAACCTATTGAATGGGACATGGTTAATATCATGATGAATCAAGCAGAGAAAATTTATTTAGCCGGTGACGATGATCAAGCCATCTATGGATGGAGTGGTGCTGATGTATCTAAACTAATTAATTTAAAATGTAATGTAGAAGTTTTGAAACAATCATATAGAATACCAAACAAAGTATTTTATAGAGCGAATAAATTAATATCGAGAATAAATGATAGAATTCCTAAAGAATGGAAACCAAGGGAGGTAGATGGGCAAATGCGAACTGCTAATTTTCAGGGCTTAGATTTATCAAAAGGAGAATGGCTGATACTCGCAAGAACAAATTACTACATTAATGAAGTTGCTAAAAGCTTAATGCAACAAGGTATCTTTTTTGAAAAGAATAATTCTTTATCTATTAGTGAGTCAACTATATTGGCTTATCGTTCTTGGATGAGTTTACAAGAAGGCAATAGTATTTCTTATGATCAAGTAAAAAATCTTTATCAATATATACCGACAGGTAAGTTAGGTATTAAAAGAGGAATGAAAAAACTAACGGGTGCAAAGGAAGATCAGAGATATTCTTATGAGGCATTATCAAAAGATTGGGGATTGAATGTTGAACTTAATGCCCCCTGGGATATTGTTCTACAAAGGATACCTGAATACGAACGTATTTACATGCGAACTATTCAAAGTAGAGGGCACGACTTGGATAAAAAAGCGAATGTAAAACTATCTACGATACATGGTGCCAAGGGTGGAGAAAGTCAGAACGTCGTTGTGTTTTCTGATATATCCAAAAGAATTTATGATAACATGTGGGGAAATAGAGACGATGAAAGAAGAGTTTTTTACGTAGCTATGACAAGAACTAAAGAAAATTTATATTTAATACCTTCTAGTTCCCAATATCAATTTGAGGAAATATTTATATGACAGAAGAAAAGATTATAGATCCTTTAAAAAAAACAGATCAAAAGATTTGGAGACTTCCTAGCTTTCCTGACGTTACAAACATTAAACAAGTAGCAGTTGATTTGGAAACATATGATCCTAGGATCAAAGATTTAGGACCAGGCTATGCATCAGGAACAGGTTATGTGGTAGGTGTAGCAGTTTCTTTTGAAGGTTTTGATGGATACTTTCCCGTTAAACATGAGCGAGGAAGCAATCATTCTGAAACCGCAGTGAAGAATTGGTTAAAAGATTTATTTAAACAAGACCCAATTGTTATATTTCATAATGCTATTTATGATTTAGGTTGGCTTCGTCGTTGGGGTGTTGAATGTAATGTATCAAAAATTTATGACACATTATTAGCTGCTCCTCTTGTTGATGAAAATAAATTTAATTACAAGTTAGATTTTCTAGCCAAGGATTATTTAGGGGAGAGAAAAGAAAGCAATCTTCTAGAGGAATTTGGTAAAGAGCATGGCTTCCGGGCTATTGAAAATATGCACTTAGTTCCTTCTAATGTTGCAGGAATATATGCAGAGCAAGATACAAGGTTGACTTATAATCTTTGGGAACATCTTCGTATAGAAATACAAAAACAAAATCTAGTTGACGTGTTTAATTTGGAAACAGAATTGCTTCCTATTTTATTTGAAATGAAATGGAAAGGTGTTCGCTTTGATATAGAAAGAGCAGAAGAAACTAAAAAGTTTTTTAATCAAGAAGAAAAAAAGATTTATAAAAAAATTACAAAAGAAACAGGCGTCAAGATTGATGAAGCTAGTATCTATACTCCTAGTGTTTTACAAGAGGTATTTGAAAAACTTGGAGAGAAGTTTGCTACAACAGAAAAGAATAAGCAAATTAAAATTGAAAAGGATGCTATGCTCGATAGTGAAAATCCTTTGATTAGAGATATAGCTTTAGCAAGAGAATATAATAAAGCCTATACCACTTTTATTGATTCTTATATTAAGTTCGCAGTTAATGGTAGGATTCATGCAGATATTAATCAGTTAAAGAAAGAAGATAATAGGGGCACGGTCAGTGGTCGGTTGTCCATGAGCTATCCGAATTTACAACAGGTTCCTTCTCGTAATCCTTTGGTAGCATCTAAGATACGATCTCTATTCTTACCAGAAGAAGGGGAACAATGGGCCTCTTTAGACTATTCTCAACAAGAGCCTAGACTCCTTGTACATTATGCCAAAAAACAGGGTTTAGAAGGCGCTGACACCATGGTTAAGTTCTTTGAAGATGGAAAGGACTTTCATCAAGTAACTGCAGAAATGGCAGGTATTTCTAGAAAAGAAGCTAAGACAATAGGATTATCTTTAATGTATGGTATGGGTATTAAAAAACTAGCTGCGGATCTAGAGTGTACCGAAGAACAGGCAAAATTATTGAAGAAAAAATATAATTCAAACGTAAGTTTTTTAAAAAATATCGTAACAAAAGCGACTAGATATGCGTCTAATCAAGGTTTTATTACAACCTTAATGGGAAGAAAGTGTCGCTTTAATCTATGGACAAGCAGAGACTTTAATAACAGAAAAGTTTTCTCTGAGGAAAATGCTATAAAAGAATGGTCCTGGAATGAGATTGAAAGAGCTCATACTTACAAAGCATTAAATAGATTAATACAAGGTTCAGCAGCAGATCAAACCAAACAAGCCATGGTGAATCTGCGGAAACAAGTAGGGGTTATTCCTATGATTCAAATACATGACGAGCTCAATGTCTCCGTAACCAATGAGACCCAGGTAAAAGAGATTAAAGAGATAATGGAATCTGCTGTTGAACTAAATGTACCTGTAAAGTGTGAAGTTAAAATAGGAAAAAATTGGGGAGAAGCCGAATGAGAATAATATATCAAAATGGAGAACTTAAACTCAGCCTAACAAAACAAGAAATAAAACATATTGTAGATAACTCTGGTAGTCCAGTGACTATGGATATTAAAATGTTGAAAGTCCTACATGAAGACATATCTGATTGTGTCAAAGCACATTGGTCTAATGTGGAAGTATGGCAAGCTATAGAAGAACATCTAGCGTCTCAAAAAAGCATAAGTAAAAAAGAAAAATAAACATTATATTCTCTGTCGAAATGGAGAAAAAATAATGTTTAACTTAACCAATAAAGCAAAAAATCATTTCTTAAACTTCTTCAAACAAGAAGATAAAGATGAGTCAATAAAAGAATTCTGCCAATCAGAATATAAAAAAGATTGGTATGCAGCTTATAGATTTTTTAAAGAAGAAGGTCAGTTCCCTAATTTTATTAGAAGAACTCTGTAAGAAAAGGGGCTAATGCCCCTAATCTTATTTAACTTCTGTAGTGTATCTCTTACCGTTCCAGGTAAATTCTTTTGCACCTTTTTTTCTAAAGTGCCTAAATGCTTCATTAAAAGAAACACCGCCTTTGGATACTCCCACATTAAAATTTTTCTTTTCGACATTAGATCCTGCTTGAGCAGTTGATGTCTTTGTAGTTGCCTTTTTACCACCCATACCTGCTTTAGAAGAAGACTTCTTTGCAGAGGCTAGATTAGCCATCGTTGCTTCTTTTCTCTTCTTAAAATCAGATATTGCTTTATTTCTTTCGCCTCTTGTGACTTCTCTTCTCTTAGCAGTCTTACCTACTATATCACTATCTTTCATGATTTTGCTTTTCTCACCAGGATTCTTCTTGCCTGCTTGATATCCTCTACCGGGAGTGCCTCTAAAAGTTCTTTTGTTTGCCATTGTATTACCTCTTATGCGTTTGCTACTACTTCAGCCAGGGCTTCACAACGCACTGGCGTTTGACTGTGCCATCTCGAATCCTGCATTTCTAGTGACGCTTGTTTTTTATCACCATCTGATAATGCTTTCCACATCTTCTTGAACTTCGAGACACCTGTTTTTCCTAATTGAAAAACCATCTCCACAATAACATGCTCAATAACTTGAGGCAATCTTTTATCCCCTCTATAATTTTCTGATATTAGTTGTTCTGCTCCTGCACAAGCTCTATTTAAATCTATTAAAAATAAATCTTCTATTTCATCTACTGATATTTTAATACCTTCTTTAAACCTTTGTCTTTCATGTGGTTGTACAAGGTGGCCGATTCCTATCGTGGCTTTTCCTAAGGTATCTAGGTAAACAGTATCTACACAACCTTCATGGTCGCGTATTCTCGCTTTTAATTCGTCAGTAATTTTAATTGTATTCATTATGATCCTATACCCCAATGTTCTTCATGAGGGTCTTTGGCGTCCTTTCTTTTAACTATTAATTTAATTAGTTCTAATATCTTTTTCATCGCATATCAACACCAAAAACTCTTTCAAGTTCTGATAGTTGGTTTTTTGCATTGTTAATACCTGAATTAAACATATTAGTATTGTTTACTTGGTTTTGATTGATTAGTTCTTGCATCCTTGCTTCAGGACTTTGATAGTCAGAAACTATTTCAAACCCTGCAGGTATTGCAGAAGGTATCCCCATTCCTGCACCCGCTTGATATCCTGATCCAGGCATTCTTACAAATCTATTATCAAACACTCTTGGAGCACTTGTGATACCTGTGGCAGGTAGCCCTCTAAAAGAATCACCTGTAACTGAAGAAGCAACAGGTGTTGAAACTCTATCTAAATTTTGTTTAATTAAATCTGCTTGTTGTTTAGCAGTCATTTGTTCTCTTTCAGTAAGAGCAATATCCTGTAGTTCAGGATCTTTTAATATACTTAATTTATGATTTGAAGGATTTGCAATTTTTTCTTTT
>Ga0208162_1000170_pt1 | contig 36368 bp, 58 predicted proteins | sample CB_VirMetaG_4_FD_184539 | JGI IMG/M metagenome (GOLD analysis project Ga0208162, IMG submission 184539) | Freshwater to marine saline gradient viral communities from Chesapeake Bay - CB_1508_1M Viral MetaG (SPAdes) (version 4) | ecosystem: Environmental > Aquatic > Marine > Coastal | place: USA... | reverse complement strand
AATGGCAACAACATACATCGTAGACAAGGACGGGAATCAGATTGATGCCTCATCGGCTACCGTTCCTTCTGACCGTCACTTTCGTGGTGCATGGTCATTGAGTGGCAGCGTCATCTCTGAGGACATGACAAAGGCCAAAGAAATCTTCAAGGACAAAATCCGTGAGGTACGTGCGCCACTGCTTGATGCAGAGGACGTAACCTACATGAAGGCACTTGAGGCTGGCGACAGTGATGCACAGGCTGCATCTGTAACAGCTAAGAATGCCCTGCGTAATGCACCAGCGGCATCTGCAATCACTAACGCTGCCGACATTGCAGCACTCAAGGCAGCTTGGGATACAAGCGTACTTGGCGACAGCCCCTACGCATAAGGAACATAGGCAATGGCACTGACAAAAATCACTGGTGAAGGCGTTGGTTCCGTTGACAGTATCACTGTCACTAATGGTGGAAGTATCGGAACGGCAAGTAATGACTTAACAATTCACGGTGATGTGGGCATCAGGTTTTCTGGTGATGATGTTAGGCCGCTGGACAGCAGTGGCGCACAGGCAGATAATTCCGTTGACTTGGGCCATCACGATGTTCGTTGGCAAGACCTGTATCTTGGCGGCAACCTGTATCTTGGCGGCACCGGCAGTGCCAATGCGCTGGATGATTATGAAACCGGAAGTGCGACCTTAACTTACACAGGCGATAGCAATCCTACTGTTGTTTACGAACAGCAAGCGGCAGAATATGTCAAAGTCGGAGATTTTGTTATCGTTTGTGGAAGATTGAGAACAAGTTCGGTGAGTTCACAAGGCTCTGGTGGCCTGCGACTTAGCGGATTGCCGTTCACTGTAGATACAGGACAAATTTGGGGCAGCGTTAATATTGGCTACGGAACCGGTTGGCCCACTGGCAACACGCCAGCTACAGGCTATGCAGAGCCGGGTACAACAAGATGTGACCTAATAAAAGCAGACAGTGACGCAAGAAATGGTTTAGACACTTCTGTATCTGCTGGCTCTCTTAGAACTGATGCTGGCAATGACATTATTTTCACTATCACTTACAAGACAGCATAACCCCACCAGAGGTGCGGGTCGGACAGTCCAAGCATAGGAGATAAAAGTGCTTACAGAAGAAACACTGCAAGACAAAATTGAAGTAGTCGGTGACTACAAAGCCGTACAGGTACGCACCGCCACTGTCATTAAACGTGACGGCACAGAGATTAGCCGCAGCTTCCATCGGCATGTCCTGCAATGCAGCACCAAGACAGGCGACACTTGGGCCGACACAGACATCTCTGGCGAAAGCACAGAGGTGCAAGCTATCTGCAACGCCGTGTGGTCAGATGCTGTAAAGACTGCATACCAGACTGCGATGGATGCACAAGAGACACCATAAGGAACAACCATGCCATACATAGGTAAATCCCCATCAGCCGGTGTTCGTAACCGCTACCAGTATCAGGCCACTGCCGGTCAGACATCATTCAGTGGCAGTGATGCCAGCAGTGGTGTCCTGAACTACTCAGACAGCCTGTACATGGACGTATATCAGAACGGTGTGCTTCTTGTACCCGGCACTGACTACACCGCTACGACAGGCACGACGGTTGTGTTGGTAACTGGGGCCAGCCTGAATGATACAGTTGAGATGGTTGTGTACGATGTGTTCTCTGTGAACAATGCCTACACAAAGACTGAGGCTGACACACGCTACCCATTCAAGGGCAACAACAGCATCATCCGCTTGAACGGTCAGACCATCAGCGCAGACATCACGATTGACAGCGATGAGAACGGTGTGTCGGCAGGACCGATTACACAGAGTGCCACCGTCACTGTTAACGGATATTGGAGCATCGTATGACCAGCGTATTGAATGTAGACACGATTGCGGATAAGGCGGGAAGTGGTCCTGTTGCGCTGACGAAGCAGACTGCGGCAAAATTCTTTGCTAACTTTGAACAAGACAGTACGCAAGCCATAACTAAGTCATTCAACGCATCTAGTATTGCAGACGGTGGTACAGGGCTGACAACGATAGCCTTTGTCTCTTCTATGGGAGATGCGTCATATATAATTACAGCAAACTCTACTCACGACAGTGGTAGTTATGTTGGCTCTACATGCGTTTCCCATGACGTACCGCCAACAGCGTCACAAGTTCAGTTAGATTTCTTGAAATTTTCTGAAGCGTTAGCTGACGCAGAATTGTGTATGGCTACAGCACACGGAGACCTCGCATAATGGCAAGCATACTCAAAGTCGATACCATCACAGGAGTAACCACGGCTGGCTCTATTGCGGTGACAGGCGAGGGCAACTCGACCACAACGAATTTGCAGCAGGGTCTGGCTAAGTCTTGGTGTTACATTTCCGCAAGCGGCAACACTTTGTCTGATTCTTTAAACACAGCTTCGGTTGCTGATAACGGAACCGGCAGCTATCAAGCCAATTTCACCAATAATATGAACAATGTATTATTTAGTCAGGCTATAACGTCAGGTTCTTATGCCAACAGCATGAACTGCGAAGGTTCAACAAGCGACTGTGCGACTTCTCAGTTTCGCATTCGTGGGGCAAACGGCAATGAAACAGCCGCTGTGGACATTCCTAATGTGTACGGATTGATACATGGAGACCTCGCATAATGGCTAGTGAACTGAGAGTAAACACCCTAAAGGATGCCAGCGGGAACAACAGCATTGCCACCAGCTTTGTTGCAGGGGGAAGTGCAAAAATGTGGGCTTTTATAGAGGGTGATGGTACTCCCACTCTTTCAGATTCGTTGAACGTGTCTAGTATAAATGACCAAGAAACAGGGGTGACAACAACAAACTTTACCAGCAACATGACCAACGCAGATTATTCTGCTAATGGCACACCTAGAGATAATGATGAGATTATGGTTATCCAAGAATTGGTTTCAAGTGCGCCTCGTTCAACATCAGCAGTCGCTTTGAAAACCCACAATCTTAGCGGCTCACGGGACAGTAACAGCAGAAGTTATACGGTTAATGGAGACCTCGCATGAGTAAGGCAGCAGAACTCGCCGCACTGATTGGTTCGCAGACGGCGTTGTCGAACAGGAACCTGATTATCAACGGTGCGATGCAGGTGGCGCAGAGGGCTACGAGTAAAACTAACGTAGGGCCAAACGGAACTGGTGAAGGTTACACTGTATTGGATAGATTTCAGATTTCTCTTAGTGGTGACCAAGTGTCTACATTTTCACAAAGTACAGATGCCCCATCTGGATTTTCTAATAGCGCAAAGATTGAAGTAACAACTGCCGACACCTCTCTGGCCTCTACACAGTTCTGGCATCTCAGATACGCATTTGAAGGGCGAGATTTACAGTCTCTTGCTAAAGGCACATCGGATGCCAAACCATTTACTGTTTCTTTTTATGTAAAGTCCAACAAGACAGGCGTATACACAGTAGGACTTGGTGACACAGATAATGATAGGCAAAACGCTTTGTCATACACCATCAACAGTTCAAATACTTGGGAACGTAAATCGCTTACTTTCAATCCAGATACCACTGGGGCATTCGATAACGATAATAATATGTCTCTGCGTTTAAACTTTGCCCTTCTTGGGGGTGCAGACCTTAAAAGCGGTACGTTTTTTAATGGAACTTGGGGTGGCGATGTTGATGCTAATGCCGTACACCCCAGTCAGGTAAATCTTGCCGACACGGTTGGTAACGAATGGTACATCACCGGAGTGCAGATGGAAGTTGGCGAACAGGCCACGCCGTTTGAGCATCGGTCGTTTGGCGATGAGTTGGCTAAGTGTCAGAGGTATTATTTCAGAATAAATTATAACGGAGACAATAATTACTTTGCTGCTGGCGGTGTATATACTACTACAGCAGCTATGGCAATGTTACCATTGCCCGTTGAAATGAGGGCTGCTCCAACCGCCATTGACCAAAGTGGCACAGCCGCACATTACGGGTCATGGGGTAATGGAGCTACACAAGTTTGTAGTGCTGTTCCCGCTATCAGAGGTAGTTCAAGTAAAACTACCTGTGCAATTGATTTAACATTTAGTTCACTGAATAGTGCTACTGGAACATATAACTATAGAATAGTAAATGCGTCAGGGTATATTGGCGTAAGTGCGGAGTTGTAAATGTCTTATTCTGTTATGAAAACAAACGAAGATAACGAGGTAATCTACCAACGCACAGATGCTGATGGTTTGGTGCGTCGGACCTGTCTTGCACACGACCCAGAGTTTCAGTCTTGGTTGTCAGCTAATCAATCTAGTTTGCCTGATGACATTCAGGCTAAAGTAGATGACGGCATATTGACCATAGCTGACGCCGACTGATGAAACTGGCGATGGAACCCGTACTCAAAACCCAGATGGAACTTGAGGCACACGAGAAGGAGTGCGCCATTCGGTACGCTTCTGTGCAAGAAAAACTGGAAGCACTAGACAAGCGCATGTGGCGGCTGGAAGCAATGATAATGGGTAGCACGGTGATGGTGGTTGCTATGGTAGTTACAGTATTTATGGGAATGAATTAGTATGGCTGTATTCAAGGCATTCAAACCAGAAGCGATGAACAAAATCGCCAAGAGCATGGGCTATACAGGCAACATGGGCGAGTTCCAGAACTACATTGAGCAAGACCCTGCACGTCAAGCACGTATGGAGCAGTTTAAGAATGCTGCTGTGCAGATGGCAAAGGGTGGTGTGGTGAAGATGCAAACGGGTGGTGCTGTAAAGAGTAGTCCAGCTACAGGCGGTGCTAGTTTTTTCAATGCTTCACCTGCAGTTGTAGTGTATGACCCCAACACCGGACAACAATATGGTAGTCCTCAACAAGCAAATCAAGCAGGTGTATCAAATCCTGTGATGTCATTGCCTCCGGGTGTTACGCCTATACCTATGCAGGTAGATAGAACAAAAGGTAAGTTTGCAGAAGATGCTATGATGCAAAACGATGGCAGGGCTGTTCCGTTTCAACAAACCGGCTCACCACTTGGGCCGGTGCAAGGCGTACTAGGCAATCAAAATCCTGTATATAGAGGGGTTGGTGCAACATCACAAACACCACAAACAACACCACCTGCTACAACCACACCACCTGCTGCACAGACACAAGGCACAACTAAAAATGTACAGGAAGCTGCGGTACAGCGTATGTTTCAGCCGGGTGTACCTACAGGTGGTGTAACACAGGCTGCAGCAACGCCGTTTGATATGGGTCAGTATGTTGATCCTCGTGCTGGTGTAGTTACAGGTGCAGTTTCTGTGCCTACAGCTATGGCTACAACAGCTACAGCAGCACCTGCACAGGAAAGTGCCGCTGCTCAGATGGAGGCTGCACAAGCTGCACCAGCAGTTGATGCTGCGCTTGCAGCTACCCAAGCAGCACAAGGCACTGTAGACCCACGTGCAGAGGTCACAGCGGCCCAGCAAACAGCATCCAGTGTAGGGAACTTGACAGCAGCGCAAGGAAATGCTACACTAATAGATAATCCAGTACAGCGAAACATCCAAGATGGTGAACTTATCACTGGTTCTGCTGATGCGCAGACTGCTGCTACTTTTACAGAGCAGGTACAGGCTGCAGAAGCTACACCATCCGCACAGGCTACGGTACAAGGACAGCTTGCACAGCTTACTGCTAACTTTGATGCTACAAACCCACCTGCATGGGCTGCTGGCGCACTTCGTAATGCGACACAGCAAATGGCAGCACGGGGTCTTGGTGCTAGTAGCATTGCGGGTCAGGCAATTGTACAGGCTACAATTGAAGCTGCCCTTCCTATTGCACAGGCAGATGCTGCTACAACGGCACAGTTTGAGGCGCAGAACCTATCTAACCGCCAGCAACGTGCTATGCTTGCTGCACAACAACGTGCGCAGTTTATTGGTCAGGAATTTGACCAGTCATTCCAAGCACGTGTACAAAACTCTGCTCGTATTGGTGATATTGCCAATCAGAACTTTACAGCAGAGCAGCAGGTACAGCTAGAAAATAGCCGTGCTGCTAATACAATGAACCTAAACAACCTGTCTAACAAACAGGCACTTGTGATGTCTGAGTCTGCCGCACTTGCGCAGATGGACACGCAGAACTTAAACAATCGCCAGCAAGCTGCTGTACAAAATGCGCAGTCATTCTTGCAGGTAGATATGGCAAATCTGTCTAATCAACAACAGACAGAATTGTTTAAAGCACAACAGCGCACACAGTCTATGTTTACAGATCAAGCTGCTACAAATGCATCACGTCAGTTTAATGCTACAAGTCAAAATCAAGTAGATCAGTTTTTTGCTAATCTCGCCTCTCAAACGTCTCAGTTTAATTCGGCACAACAGAATGCGCAAGCACAGTTTAACGCAGGTCAGGCCAATACAATTGAACGCTTTAATGCTGAAATGAACAATCAGCGTGATCAGTTTAATGCACAAAACCAAACTGTTATTGCACAATCGAATGCGCAATGGCGCAGACAAATTGCTACAGCAGATACTGCTGCAGTCAATCGTGCTAACGAACTTAATGCAAATGCAATACTAGATATTAGTAATACTGCATACAACAATTTGTGGCAATATTATGCAGATAGCATGGAACACGCTTGGGAAGCTGCAGACAGTGAACTTGATCGCTTAAATCTTTTAGCTACGACACAGCTTAGTGCAGATGCACAAGCAGCAGCAGCAAGGGCAGCAAGTAGTTCGGCTGCTGGCTCTGCTCTTGGCGGTCTACTTGGCACCCTTGGTAGTGCATGGATTCAGTTTGGATAGGATAAAAAATGCCTCTTACTAACCCATCACCGATCCTTCATCAGAATATCAACACTGTTATGAACATGAAGCCGGAAGAAAAAGAAGTAAATGCGAATACGCTTATGGGACCACCTAAAAGTCGTCAAATGAAAGACGATAAAATGGGTGATCCGATGCAGCCGTCACGTCGTATTGCATCTTACATTGAGGCAATTCGCAGGAAACGTGAGGAATTAGCTGATGCTTAACGATATGCAGCCCATGCTTGACACAGCCATTCCCGGTCAATCTCTGACTGCTGAGTTAGGCAGTCGTCCTTGGACAAATCCACCACAGTACAATACTGTAGAAGAGGCACTTGATTACTACATCCCCCGACTTCAATCAGATGAGGTTACGGAGCAGCTTCTAGATGTTCTAGAGATGGGTATACCTATTACAACTGTAGCAAACACCATGCAACTTGGTGCTGTTATGGAAGGTAAGCACACTGTTGATGTGGGTATGCTTGTCCTTCCTGTTCTTATAGAATTAATAATGTTAATTGGAGATACTGCTAATGTGAAATACACCTCTGGTCTTGAGAAAGACAAAGAGATGTCAGGCACCACTGTCAAACTTGCTCTTGAGCGTTTTAAGCAGGAGCAGAAAGATGACGATATGCCGGAAGAAATTGCTGATACACCTGTTATTGCCGAAATGCGTGAAGCAGCCGACAAGCGTACAGGTCTGATGTCGAGGTCGTAATATGTCATTTCTTGGACTAGGCTCATTTGGTGAGGGTTTTGTTAAAGGTTTTGCCGAATCTGCAAATGATGCACTAAAACGTGACATTGAACGGATCAATGGTCGCATTGATAAAGTTGCGGAGATACGCACAAGACGTGCCTTAGATGATCAGGCAAAACGGCGAGATAAAGTTGACTCCACCGTTGATCGTCTCAAACAGGGTGCAAAAGTTATCGGTGGACCAAATGGTGAGGCATACGCCGCCGGTCTTCTTGAGGAGTATGGTTCCGCTGGATACGATGCTTTGCTCACCAGTCTGCAGCAAGCTAAACTTGATAACGAAGGTATTGACATTGGTTCATTCTTTGAACGTGCTGGTGTAGATGCCCCCGGACAAGCTGGTGGTCAGACGTACACACTTCGTGACTACGCAGAAGCCTATCTTGGCGCACCTAAAACTCTCCCTACATCTATTAAAATGCCCTCTGACGACAGTCGTGTCGGGGGATTGGTGTCCAAAGTTCTGGGCGTAGATGTGGATATCATGGGTCGTGCGCAAGATCGTTCTGCTTCAGAGATTGCCGCTATGGGCATCAGTGATAAGTACGATGCATCTATTGTAATACCTCGTATTAAGTTTAATAAGTTTGAATTTGATATGGAGATTCTGCCATTTGAGCAGCGACTAGCACGTATCGAAGAAGAACTTACTACAGCTAGTGCAGATGAAGAGTCACCGGTAGATGGTTTTAACAATAGGCAAGATTATCTTCGCTCGTTGCGTGACTCAACGTATACCTCGTACATTGAAAATGCTCCAGACCTAAAAAAACTGGAACTGCTGCAAGCACGTCGTGACTCCACTACTGACGCCAGTCTAAAATCAGACATAACAAAACAGATAAACGAACTTTCTGATGTGCTTCGTCGCCGTGATGCCGTAAAAAGAGGCGACGACCTTGCTATAATGAAAATGGATGCATCAGATGCTTGGGCGGCTGGTCAAAAAACAGGTGACTATACTGAATTTGAAGAGCAAATGTTGCTAATTAATCGGCGTACTACAGGAAAAGAAGAAACTATACCAGAGCAACTAAGTCGTCTTGGTTCTAAACTAAATACTTTGACGGAAGGAACTAGACCGTATAACGAGGTGATGGCAGAGATTGATAGACTTAAAAAGCACAGTCTTACTCTTATATTTGAAGGTTCTACAGCAGAACTTGCTAGACTTACTCAAGAAGTTGCTGGTATGGACAGGAGTTCTGATAGATACAAGAGTATTGTAAAACGAATGGCAGAAGTTCAAACGGCTCAACGTCTGACTGAAGAGTTGACAGAAAGTAATTTTACGACTGCATCAGCTATGGTTGACGATGCTATTGATCGTGAGGTTGCACTAAAGCTTGGTGCTATTGGTGAGTTGTACTTAAATGCATCTAGGATTATTGCTACTGGTACTAAATCATACGAAGAACTTTCTGTTGATTTACGTAATGCATACGATCAGGGTAAGGCCATGCGTAATAACCTTGAGAATGATGTATTCAACCGCCTCATGGGGGTTCTAGACCCCGAAGAAAATCCGGGCATGGTAGCTGTTGGAATATATCGTGGCTACATTACCAATCCTGCACAGACAAATCAAACAACAGGTGACACTACAACGTCGGATGCTACCTCTCAGACTGCCGCAGCACTTAGCGAAAGTCCCCTACCTCAAGCGGATATTGATAGCTTTCTTAGTGCATACCCAGATACCGGTGCATCAGGTGTAGATGCCTTGCTTTCGGGTTTGCAGACTACAGCGCAGGATGCTCTTAATGATCGACTTATTCAACAAGCTTATGGTCAAGAGTTTCGTGATGAACTGGAGCGTCGTGTAGAGATAGCTGAAACAGAAGGATCAGGGGAATACCAATCTTTTGTGGACGCCGAAGAAGAGGCTGCTAAATACGCCAACCCTCAACAGCTAGAGGCACTCAAGGTAATTAGAAATATGCCTAAACTTCAGCAGCTAAGTCCTATTTTAAAAGTAGAAGAATTGTCTAAAAAATTAAATATTACTGAATCTGCTGCAAAAGAACTGGTAGATAGTTTGCCTAATGTTGAAATGACAACTACACAACAAATTGATCAAGCCACTGACATTCTAGCAAAAACTATAGGTACTAAAACAGCAAAAACAAGAGCGATCTCTTCCGCATTAAATGTGTCAAAAGATGTAGCTGAGATGCTATACAGAGAGGCCACAAAGAATAACCGTGCATCCGGTGGATTGATGTCAAGGTCTTAGTATGAGTGATCTACTAAATAAGTTTAAGACACAGCAAGAAGGCGGGAGTACAGTAACTGTTCAACCCGCTTCTCCTGTAGCACCTGCACGAGTACCAACTGGAAGCAGCCTACTAGATAAATTCAACAACAGAGATTTACAAGTAGAGCCTACGCAGCCTGTGTCTGTGTCTGAAGATGCTATAGAAGAAGAAACAGATGCCGCATCTTCTGAAATAACGTATAATAATATTCGCAATAATTCAGCTATTCGTGAGGCTGCTGTACGGTTCGCTAAAGATAGACTTGGCTTTGAAGACATAACACAAGACACTGCTATTGAGGAGTTTATAGAACATTTTAGGTCATTCAATGTAAACGAAGTAACAGCAGGGTATGACTACAACTATGTTTCTGGGGCAGCCGCTGACGCCACCGGCAAAACTGAACTCCGTGATAAGGAACGTCAACGGGCTAGGCAACGATTGCATGACTACCGTTTGTTGTACAGTACATTTACTGAGTTGCCATCCTTCGACGCCCCCGGTGCGCTAGGGGATTACTTAGGTGGACTCGCTACAGCACCGTCAACATACGCTGGCTTGTTACTTCCCGGTCTAGGTAAAGCTGGAGGGATTGCTGCGACAAATGCGGCTAAAGCAGCAGTACAAGGTACACTTCGTCAAGCACTAAAAGTGCCATATACGACGCAGATTGCACGTCTAGCTGCTGCTAATCCTGTAACGTCCACTGTTCTTGTGGAAGGTGCTGCAGGTTCTTTGCAAAACATTGCTCAACAAAATACAGAAATGGAAATTGACTTGCGGGATGATTACAATCCTGCTGAGACTGCGCTTGCTTTCGGTTTAAGTGGTGCCGCACCTGCTGCATTGGGTGTGGGTTTGGCAAAGGGTCAGACCCAAAGATTTATGGATCGTAATACGGGTGACTTACTTGAGGATTCAATTAAGAAGACTAAAGAAAAGAATGTAAAGGCTGTAGAAGCTGCAGATAAAACTCTCAAAGCTAATAAAGCAGAAGCAAAAAAGGTAAAAGACAAGCTTGACCCACTTGATCCAGAGAGGGTAGCAAGTGGTGATACTATAATGGAAGAAGTTTCATTTGCTCTTGATCTACAGCCAGACATGACTGTTCGTTTAGACACAGATAAAGTAAAGCGTGTTTTCGCAGCTACTGTTGATATCATGTCTTCTGGTAAACGGGGTCTTCAGAAAAATGAACGTGTAACTGAAGGTGTTGCACGTATCATTAGGGAAAAGAACCTTGCATCCGATTCAGGTAAAGCTGGTGATATCTTTGGCCGTAAGATTATGGACAAATATAATCTAACAAGCGACGATTTTGCAGATGTTTTCATGGCAGACCTTTCTGCAGCAGCCAAAAAATTACAGGCTGCAGGTGCTGCAAAGCAAATACTAAAAGGTATTTCTGATGTAAGTGCGACTCGTATCTTTGGTCTTGATGAGGCTGCGCAAGAAGCTGCACGTAAAGCGGCAGCTAAAGAGGTAGCTGGCGATGAAAGGGCTGCAGTAGACACTATCTCAAAAGCAAAGGGCGAAGTTCAACGTAATATAGTTCAACGTCTTGATACGTTGCGTCTTGCTGCTATGACTTCACAAAGTGCTACCGCTTTACGTAATACTATATCAGGTTTTGGTAGAGTTGGATTCGATGTACTGACACGTGCTATGGAAAATAGTATTCGTACAGGTGTTGGTGCTGTAACTGGCAGAACGATTAAGGAAGCACCTAACGAAGACCTGTTTGCTGTAGCGTTTGGTATACTACGCCCTGAAGAAACTACCGCTATCACGACAATTTTTGAAATGGGTTTTGCTAAACGGTCCACTGAACTGTTTAGGGAACTGCGGGACGTTGCCGGTACTGCAAAGGGTGAGTTAGGTAAAATAGGCACACTTGAGCAAGTTGGTCGTGAACTAAACGCTATCAATACGCTATCGGATAATATGTTTAAACGAGTGGCCTTTACAGGCTCATTAAAACGCCAGCTAAATGATATGTATGATAAGGTACTAAATGACTCTGGCTTACGCAAGCTGTACCTTGAGGAGACAGGCAAAAAGGGTGTAGATGTTCGTGATTTTGATTTGAAAAACATCATGCGTGAAGGCAACTTTAATCAAACATTTGGCAATGATTTTGGTAAAAAAATACTAGATAAGGCAATTGATGATGCTCTGTATTTTACTTATCAGCGAACACCAGACAATCCTACAGCACGTGGTATAATAAACGCTATCCACAAAGCCCCGTTTCTAACCACATCTTTAATTCCATTCCCTCGATTTATAGCTAATGCTATGCGGTTTACGATGGAGTACTCTCCTGTATACTTCTTGAGTCCTAAAGTTCTTAAAACATTAGTAGGTAAAAGTGATGGCGATTATGAGGCTATCTCAAAAGCTATGGTAGGAACAGGTATGCTGTTTGGTGCTGCTGCATTTCGTGGTAGTGAATATGCTGGCGAAAAGTGGTACGAAGGTAGGCTACCCAATGGCGAAACATTTGACCTACGTCCGTTCTTTCCTGCAGCACCATTCCTGTTTTTTGGAGAGATGCTGAGCAATCATTTAGAAAATAAAAAGCTGCCAGATAGTCAAAAGAAACCTCTGTTTGGCGGTGCTAATCCCGCAATGGCTGCTCTTCAAGCACTGACTGGAACACAGTTTCGTGCTGGCTTCGGTATATACGCACTAGATCAGTTATTTAAAGATATAACATCCCCCAATGATCCTACATACAAAGGTTTGTTTGGTAAGAGAGCAGATTTAGCCTTAACTAATCTTGGTACGAACATTTTCAGCACATACACTATTCCCCTTACTGCAGCACAAGATATGTACAATACATTTTTAGCACCTGATGATGAGCGTCTTGTCAGACAGACACGTACAGATGATGTAGCTAGTTTAGTAATAACTAAAAGCTTGGCTCGTATTCCGGGTAATTATTTTCTAGAGCGACAGATAGCTGAACGGATGGGTGTAAAACCACGTGAATTGTATGAGGTTCCTACAAAGGCCGAGCCTCTACGTCGTGCTGCGCCTATTACACGTCAGGCTGCTGGTATTCTACGTCAGGAACGTAAAAGTTTTTTTGAAAAAGAAATTGACAGGCTTAGTATACCAAGATCACGTATCACAAAAAAGACTGGTGTTGTAGCTGCTGATGCCCTCATAAATAAACTGTTTGGTGAATACGCCACGGATTATATTGTGCCTGTTTTACAGGACAACGAATACTATGAGAATGCAAGTCGTGGAGAGCAGAAGGCGTATTTATTGAAGCTGATAAATGATTACAAACAACAGGTAATGAAGCTTGCTAGAATTGAATCAAAAGCTGGTAAATTAATAAGCGGAAAGCAGGACTTTGTTGCCAAGCGGGACTTCTTGGGACTTGGGCCAGAAGCCACACGCAAGGCAATCGAAAGGTATCACGAAATTCACAACGGCCCACCAGAAGATGGTAAGTATGACTACAGTGAACTTCTTGAGTACGGCAAGATAGCCGCAAGTTCTATGCGTTAGCGGTTATCCCCGCTGCCAGATAGCGTACCACGCTTCTTGCGGTCAGCCAGTTTCTGTAAGTTGTTCTCCATGATATGACCAAGGTCCATCTCCATTTCTTTAGCTAGTACAGCACAGTACCATAGCACATCCCCAATCTCGTATCCTATCTCAATACGCTTGGCAAGGTATTCATCCTGTGCTGCGCCATCACGAATAAACTTCTTTACCTTGTTAGCAATCTCACCAGCCTCACCCGTAAGGCCAAGAGTAAGATACTCCATAGCCTTGTTCTTGGGGAAGATAGCAGTCTCACATGCCTTCTCTTGATACAATGTTGCTGAAATATCACTCACACGCTTCTCCTTTATCCACTGTTTAGCTTCTAGTTCTATGTCCATTTAGTTTCTCCAAGTTATCAAAATAAGCAGTATTCCAGCCTCGTTGCCACTCCCGGTGCGGGGTTGTGTTCTCTTTAAGTCTGTTGGCAACCTGATGATACTTGCCTTTTCTTTGTTCTACTTTGCTGAACGCTTCATATCCCTCATCAACAAATCTTTGTGTTGGGTTATCTTTTTCTGGTTGCTTCTTCATCCTCTTTCTCCTTCCTCTTTTTCATCCACTCTTCGTACTGCGGGTGTTTAGGGGGTGGATTAAACTGCACCCACCCCTCTTCTCTTTTCCATGCCAGCTTCTCTTCCTTCTTACTCATTGAAGTAATTGTCCAAGATGTCAAGCCTATCTTCATGCATAGCCATCTTATCTAACTCAGCCTGTATAGCTTCCATTATATCTGAATGCTCACCTATACCTGCTGGGTTTTTAAGATACACTTCAATGTTCATCATATGCAACTGGCTACTTGCTTTTGCATGTTGCTTGAGTGCTTGTATCATTGCATCTCTCATCTGTCAACTCCTTTCTTTGTTTTACTTTTCTTTAGATAACTCAACGCCTTTTCAACCCTTTCAATGCTGTCTCCCAGTGTTCCTAAAGCAAGATTACAGGGAGAGCATAGCCATCCTCTAAATGTCTCAGTTTCATGGCAATGGTCAAGAACAAGTTTGTCGTGTTCTTTTCCACAGGCTTGACAGGTCTTTGTCATAGGCGGTGCTGTCTTTCGTATCCTATTAACAACCTGATTGTGTTTTTTCTGGCAGTCTTTACAGGATGTGCTTCTACATTCTCTATCTCCCGTTGCTCTTCTGTATAATCTAAACGACTCTCTTGGTTTTCTTATGTTACAGTCTCTACATAAAATACCATTTTCATCTTCTTCATACTCTATTGAGAACAATTCAAATTGCATAACACTACCTCTTCTTAAACCTGTGCTTGAAGAATACAACAATATTGATTGTGGTGTTGACAGTGATGGCTAGTAACAACCACCACTGCCACCAGTTAGGCATGTCTGCTCCCTCAATCACGCTGCGTTCAAGTCCACTACCTCACATACACCAGCAGTACAAGCCAACTCACGTCCACCGGATGTAGTGTCTTCCTTCTCAAACTCTTGTAGCATATTCCAATTAACACTCTTAGGCATCTGTGTCAAGAGTTCTCTGTACGTATCCTCATCAATGTCCTGATAAGGTGCTTGCTTATACGTATGCTCACTGAATGGCAGGAAGCTAATGCCTGACACTTCATCGAAATGTTCGTACACCCATGAGCCTACAGCCATCCACTCATTCTCTTTAACAGAGATAGTGACAGATGGTTTATGCTCACACCAGTGACGCTGATACTGCAACCACAACTCAAGCTGCTCAATGGCATCCATCTCTGTGCGACATACTGCACTGTTGGGTGACTTCATTGGGAAGCTGAACACTGTCGTGCTATCAGGCTTCATCACATCAGGCTCTGCCGGTATACCCTCTGACACAAGGAACTGTGTGATTGGGTCTTTGTTATCACCCCGTACCGTGCGAATGTAGTATGGGTTGTGACGGGCATGAATGCCACTGGCACTGTCAACAAGCTGCGAGACTGTACCACTAGGCTTGACACAGGTAATAGCTGTTGACTGTGGAATGTCAAGCTGCTGTGCCATAGCTGCGTTAGTTTCAATTGCCTGTTCCTTGAGTGCATTGAGGGTGGAACCAATGTTCTTGCCCAGATGCGCTGACTTACCAGCCATCATGTCATTGTCCATGATACCTGTCAGTGATACACCAAGCAAGCGTTCCTCTTCTGTGTTCTTCTTCCATATATTACGCAGGTACTTGAAGTCAGTCAGTGTAGACTGGAACGTACCCAAGATAGTGGCAAGACGAACCTTGTCGGTAAGCGTCTGCTGCGTGTCTGATGACCGCACAACAACCTCAGACAGATTACAGAACTGGTATGGACGCAAGATAATTTCACTGCAAGGGTTGCATCCGAAATCATGCTCTACCTCACGGCGACCATTCTTAGCTGCCTGTACCTGTGCTGACTTACGATTGAAGATACCACGTTCACCGGACTTGCTTTCGTACAGGGATACCCACTCACGCATGAATGTACCCATCTCTGGCTTGCCCTTGTAGGCTACGCTGTTGTTAGCCAGCGCACGTTGTCCTTCATTCTCCCACCACATACCTGACTTGGCATGTGCCATCTGGTCATCATTCAAGTTGGACAGGCTGATGAGTGCGCTACGACGTACACCGCCTACGACTACAACCTCACCAATCTTACACATGATGTCGTGACATTCAATGGGGAACAGGCGACGACCTGCTGCACCCTTGAACTTCTCTACAAGGAACTCAAACAGTTCCTCAAGTGGGGCTGGGCCACTTGCTCTACCACCAAAGGTCTTGAGACGTGCGCCAGCAGGACGAACCTCTGACGTATCCCATTGGGGTATCTGTCCTGCGTAGAGGAGAGAGATTAGTTCACGCAGTGACTTGGCCCAGCCCGGACGAGAGTCGCCAACCTTGATGACTGTATCACTAAGATGCATGTCTTCGTTGACGACAGGTAGCTTCTCAATGTTGTGACGTTCTACTGAGAAGCCTACACCAGTGCCGCACATGAGTATGTACATAGTCTCGTCAAAGGCACGAGGGTTATCTACAGGTACGTAAGAGCAGTTGTAACCGCCCACATGACAACGGTCAAGCGCAGGTCCAGCGGTCATCAATGCTCTCATGCTTGGCATGATGTCTTGGTTTAACACAGCTTGCTCAAGTTCACCACGCAGTTCATCCGACAGGACATACTTGTGCTTACTCTTGAGATGCTGTGTCATATAATCAAAGTATCGTGCGACTGTCTCACCCCATGTCTCACGACGCTGCTCATCCTCTTTCCATCGGGCATACCGTGAAAGAGCAATGAAGTTTTGGTAGTCTGTTGGTAAATAGTTGTTCATGTTTCTCACTCCGTTAATGTTTTTATGTTGCGTATTTCGGCACCTTCTACATCATAGAAGTATTCTTTTATGCCGTCTTCGATCTCCGTGCCTACGTCCTCATCGGCAGGTATAGGATATTCTTCAGGGTCAATGTCAATGTTGATGTATACCTTAACTCTCATCACTCGCCATCACATCTTCTACAAGTGTGTTAAGATACCACTGTGCTTTCTGCAAATCCTCAAGCGGCTTACCCTTGTAGTCAAAACGCCACATGTACTTCATAATATTACCCTGTAGGTAATACTTGAAGTTCGGTCCTAGCGCAGCCTGAATAGCAGCAATGCACTCAATACCTGATTGATTGTAATGCGAAGGACTGTTGACCATATCTGTCTTTGTATCTTTCATTTGCTTTGTGTAATACTCATCCATCAATTTCTCCTCATCTTCAGCTAGTTTGTTTTTCATGTACTGCTCATGCCTCATCAGGCATTGCCCCCGGTCTTACTGTTGAAGTTGAGATGTACAACATTACCATCGTACGTTTTCTCTACACCCAACTCTTCCTCAAGTTCTACATCAATACCCATCTCGTTGTCAACAACTTCCATGACATATGTGTGAACAAGATTACGGATTGTTTCGTCCTGTTCCATGATAGGTACTGTAGCACACATCATTTTACAAAAGTGCATTAGCTGTGAGTAGCTTTCATCATCCATAGGATTATCTGGACCAGAAATAATAGAGATGTCTATCTCACCTGTCCAGTCTTCGTCCGATACGGTAGGTCTTACACGAATTACAAAGTCCTCATCTTCAAATGTCATATGATCTGTCATGCTCATCTCCTCTTCACTTTGGTTCCACTAAACTTAATAAACTTAGGGTGATTGTTTTTACCCTTCTCCTTTAGCCAATCTTCGGGAATGATGCGGTCATAGTATCTAAACCCGTATTTAATACACCACTCTGCATATGTAGACTTAGCACCTTTACGCAGCTTACGTCTACTGTTTTCAAATACAAAACGAAGGTCTAACTTAGGATGCTGCTTCTTGATTGCAAGATGCTTGCGTCTATCAGCCGCCGTAAACATGCCCTTCGTCTCAATGATGATACCGTTGTCCAGTATGAAGTCAGGAGTATAGGTGCGGTAGGCCAAGTCTTCCCACTCAATTTTTATGTTCTCGTAGTCGTACTTGACTTTGAGTTCATCTAGATAAACGGAAAGCTTATGCTCTAATCCACTCCTATACCCATATTTTCGTGCCGCACGAAATGCTTTGTAGTTAGGCATACTCTTCAGCCAGACTTACATACGCAACTGTTTTAGGGTTCTTAGCCTGTGATGCTACTGCAGGTAGTTCCTGTATTTCCGGCCAGCACGAGAAACGATAGCGACAGAAACCACACTCTGTACCAAGCATAGTATTACCTGTAGGCTTACCACGAAATGTTTCAGGCACGGCCTCAAAGCAGCGTTCAAACTTGTTAGCTTCAACCGCATCTGATGTCTCTTTGATCTTACCTACTTCTTCCTCAACATCCATGCCTGTAGCTGGTACGTACTTAAACTGGCCGTTAGCTTTGTTCACTACCCACCATCCACCTGCACGTTTTCCTGACGCTTTTGCATAGCCAGCAAGCTGTCCTACATAACCGAAAGCATCTCCTTTCTTTAGTGTGTCGAAAGATTCAAACTTGTTAGTATACGACCAATTAGATGCTGACTTAATATCATCAACAGCACCGTCAATAACAATATCATAGGTGCCAGTGATGGATGTATCGTCGTCAAGCTGTAGAGTAACCTTTTCATCATCTTCATACTGCACTCCTGCTTCTTTCAGAAGACCCTTGAAGACCGCCTCTACGATGTCTCCAAGCATCATGTTCATTACAAATGTTGTTGGAAAGGGTAACGCTTTCTCTGGTTCATTCTTCTCAAACCAAAGCTGGCAAGTTGGCCTACCTACGTTTGACATACGCAGACCAAACTTGTCACGCTTGTTACCCCCACCAAACTGGCGTTGAAGTGCGTTCATTACATCTTGACCTACCTGTTTAATAGTATCCTCTGACATTGAGGACTTACCCTTAACAGCGTTCTCCATGTACTGATGCACAGCCAGTTCAGCAGGGTGATTCATTATGCTACCTCTTCAACTTCTATATCGACAAGATCATCTACAATGTCACTGTCTTCTTCATCCATCATCTGGGCTTGCTTCTTTTCGTCCCAAGCATTGGCAATGTAGACATTGTAGTTTTCAATCCACGATAAGAAGTCTCCTGCAAGTTTTTGATCTGCATTGTCCATCTCCAAAGTAGTCGTCAGATCAAGTGAAGAGACAGGAACATAGTATTTTCCACCTGTCTGTAGCTTACGCTCATCAGTATTTAGTGTGATGGGATGCTGCACTGGAAGACGCTGCATCTTGGCAAGCTGCTTAAAGGTGTTCCCCAACTCGTCAAAAGCCTCCCGGTTATCTATCTCCCATATGAATGGGGTAGGTTCTAGGGATACCTTTTTACCCTTCTCATCTACTGGGCTAGACATCTCCACTGTACCAAACACTGCTCTTACACGCTTAGTTTGCTTGATAAGTTCTTGCAGTTCAGGTTTTAGTGCCTTGAAGTCCTTGACGTATCCGGCAGGTTTACCGCAGTTAAAACCACCGAAATTATCTTTCAGATCAAGTTCAAGATTATCAGCCATGAGTGTTTTGACAAAGCCGTCAGAAGTCCACCGCTTATACATAAAACGCTGCAAGAATGCACGAATTTTAATTGACGGTGCGTAGTAAGTGGGGCCATCTGGAATGTCTAGCTTGTAGGTGCCGCCTTTTACAAGGATAGACTCATCACCCAGAATAGGTGAATGATTGATGCGCATACGGGCTAGGGTGCTTCCCTTGCTACCCGTACCCTCACTAGCAATGCCTGTTAACTTAGCCATTGCCGCATAGTTGTTAGTGTCGATTGTAGTAACCTGTGTCATTTATTTCTCCTTTTCTTCAGTTTAAGAGTCGTAGTTATATCATGTTACGTCTTTAGTGTCAAGCCAATTTGGCCCGATTTTAGCCTCTAATAGCAGAGGTACATTGAACACCATACCCCAACGCATGGTAATCAAGCCCGGTAGTTCTTTGTTTGTCTGTGTAATAACATCTATTACACTTCTTTCTTCATCTGGATGAACATCAATAACGATAGAATCGTGTACAGTATTTACCACGCATGACTGCATATTCTCCAGAAGTTTATCAATATGCAATAAGGCTATAGGCACAATGTCTGCAGTAGCAAATGATTGCACTGGGTAGTTCTTTATCTGAGTAAAGTTACTAACCCTGCCATTTGCAGTGCGTTTCACATCAGGGAAATCAAACTGCCTACCAGATGGAGTGGTAATTCTCTGTGTGCTTATAGCCTCTTTAGCCAATTTGGAGTGCCATAACCCGATTCCTTCGTACTTTTTCGTAAAGTGTTCGTAGTATGCTGCCTCCGCTGGCGTTCTCCCAAAGCCTGTTGCGCCATAAAGCGGTGCAAACGTGTGAGCCTTTGCAGTCTGCCTATCCGTAGGCTGACCAGCATCGGTAATAACTTTAGCGGTGTAACTGTGTACATCAAACCCAGTAGATACTTCTTCAATTGCAACTCCATCCTGTGATAAATATGCGGCAGTGCGAAACTCTAGCTGCGCAAAGTCGGCTTCCATAATCTTGCCACCTTCCCAACGTGATACAAACACCTTCTTGACAGGGAATGTACCGCCACGGGGCATGTTCTGCATATTAGGATCAACGCTAGATAGTCGTCCTGTAGATGCCCTATGCTGCAGCAGCCGGACATGAAGCTTTCCATCTTGTTTAGTGTACATACGAATACCTTCTACAAAAGACGATAGGTACGTATCCACAGCAGACAAGCGTCGAACTTTTGACAGGAAGTCTACGGCATCTGTCATTTCTTTGGCACGTGCTGTACCCTCAAGAACTTCTAGCTTTTGCTTACCTGTACTAAAACCATTCGCACTAGCCCACTTGGCAGATGGCGGTTTAAACTTTAGTCCCGCATATTCTTTGGTCGATATAAAGTGATAGCCAGAACCACCACAAGAATTGCACTTAGTGGCGTTAGCAAAAGGTGAGCCGTCTTTCTTAGTCTTACGCACTTTGCCTCTTCCGTTACATTCACTGCACTGCGTAGCTTTTGTCTTGTAAAGTCGTTCTGTACCACTGGAAACAAGACTGCGGAAATCTGCAGTATCCATATATGGGTCAATGACACTGCCCCAATACTGCTTGTCCAATACTTTACGTCCATACACAACCCAAGACAATTGCTCCGGGCTGTTTAGATTAATAGGAGTGTCACCCATAAGTTTACGCACGTGTGACTGAAGATCACGCTGAAGATCATCTCGCTCCTGCTCAAACTCCTGCCGCACAGTGTCTAGAGAGCCTGTGTCAACTGCAAAACCACGCTGATATATGCGTGACAGACAGACAGCTACCTGATTAGTAAGGTCAACTGTACCACGTAAGCTGCTGTCTTCATTGCTGTTTAGCCTTAGCATAAGTTTATCGCACAACTGCTGCGTAGCATGTACGTCAGCAGAGCAATACTCCAACAACTCATCATGCGGAATATCACGAGTAGTGTAGCCCTTCTTGAAATACTCCTTCAGTGTGTCTTGCTTCTTAGTATCTAACTCGTATCGTTCAGCGCAAGCCTCTAGAGACAGCGGCTCCTTGATACCACGTTGCAGTACATACTCAGCAAGCATCGTGTCGAACACAGGCCCATCATACTTAAAGCCTGATTCCCAGAGCCAGAGCAAGTCGTGTGCTGCATTGTGCATGATTAAGATAGTAGTGGCATCTAGAAACTCCTGAACCAATACATGTCCATTCTCATCAGCATCTACCTTACTATGGTCAAAGGTAACCGTATGCTCAACACCTTGGTCAGTCAGCATCCCTACCATAGTCAGTGAGTTCTCTGGCTCAAATGGGTCAAGATGCAGCTTGCCGTCACGGTGTGTGACCGTGTTCTCTACGTCAAGAGTTAGTTTCATGTCACCCCTCTACCATCTGTGTCATATCAAGCGGCACTTGATAGAAGTACTCACCCCTACGTACACGCTTGTTGGGAACTTCCACAGGTGTCAGTTTTTTGACATCATCTGACCAGAACGTAAAAGCACGAGTAAGCTGCTCGTTCCATATAAAGAAAAGAGTACGCTCTTTCAAGAACTTACTTTTGCGTTCTGGTAACTGCACATTTGGGAAGGGAAAGCTGTCTGTCTTCCATAAAACTTTGACTTCACACTCGACCATAAACTCATTCATCTCTGACTTTGCAATCAGGTCTTGTGCATAACGATTAGGATGATCGACAACTTGGTAACCCAAGCCTTGCAAATATTCCGTAGTCTTGTCCTTTGCCTTTTGATCGTACAAAGCGTAATCAACGGGATTGAATTTTTTATGTATCATACTGTATACCTCGCTGTTTGGTTTTCCAGTTCGCAGTGTACCACACAATGCACCCCGGTCAACTTGTTTTTAACAATGTTAAGATGGCGTTGATTATCCTCTTCGTCCGCACCCTCTACAATGGGATTCTTGGCAATCAAAACCATAAGGTCAGCCTCTGCTGCCTTACCTGTACGTGATCCTTCCATCATACTCTGATTAAGAAGAACCTTACCCTCTGCTTCAGCAGATAGCTGTGACATATAAAACATTGCACAGTTGTACTGCTTGGCAATCATACGAGCATGGATAGCGTTGGCCTTGAGTGCTTCGTCAGTACGAGAGAACCCGCCTGTTCTAGCAAACTTGTCACCCATATCAAGCAAGACGATGTCAGGCTTGTAGGACTTACATATACTCTCAACCCATGCCATGTCACGTCCAGTGGCGTCCTTGATCTTGATACGTTCCTTGACAGGTGCGTATAGATCACGGGCCTTGCTAGGATTCTTCTTGATCTCCTGCATGGTCATACCGGTAGCTGCTGTCAGATAACGTGCGCCTACACGGTGATACCCCTCCTCATTACAGAGGATGATACAGTTGGCACCCTGATGGGCAAAGCCGCCGGGGCTAGCAATTAAGCTGGCATGAAATGATGTCTTGCCAGTGTTAGGCCGTGCGCCAATCTCAATCAGATGCCCATCATTAACACCCTCCACTTTACGTGCAAGCGTAGGGATGTTGAATGTCCATCGTGCCTCAAGGTCATTACGTGCAAGCAATGTTTCAATGTCAATGTCCTCCCACTCTACGTTGAGATTAGGAGTGAAGTCTTCGCCGTACTGCTCCAACATATGTCTCAACGGCTCTAAAGTAGAGCGATCACCGTTGACGTAATCTACACCAAGCCGTGCAATATCCTCGCCCACAACCTTCTGAAACAACTTAGACAGAACCTCTTGTGCCACATCACCGCCCATAGGGGCTTCACGTTTGATCTTCTGAAACAGACCAGTAAAGATTTGTTTCTCTGATGTAGTCATTGCAGGGTTGTTAGAAAGTAGCAACGCCTCAACTTCATCTGGTGTTACAGTACGTGCATACCTGTCCATTGCAGCATCAATGGTCTTCTTGATCTTCTGCACATCTTTGCTGAATAAGCGATCAGGGCATCTTGCTCCACGATGGTCGTCGTAGAACTCTTTGTCCATCATACTTCTAATCAGTGATAATTCCATGTAAATTCTCCATATCTGTCGGGTTACGATATTTGAGGTCGTCTTCAAGACGTAGGACACGAACATCGTTTACATGCCCTCTAAGTTCCTTACTGAACTCAATTGATTTAGTTAGTGCGTCGGGGTCTAGTGCAATAATTGCTGTTGAGAACTGCGAGAGATACCCTTTATGCGTCTCTTGCAATGACGTGCCTAGAAGCGCAACCCCGACAAAGGATGGAGAACCGAAACCAACAACGGCTGCACTCACGCAGTCCTCAACAACTACGGCGACTTTACCATGTCCACACACATATGGCAAGCCACTATTTCCATATCTTTTCCATTTAGGCTGAATATTTTTCATAGCACGTCCCGTAGCATCTATGATCTTACCGTCGTGCTTGATGGGAAAGACTACACGATCTTCTTTGACATCGTACATTAGCCCAAGTTCTTCTGCGTCAATCTTGTACAACTCCCATGCCCACTCAGCTATGTCGTATGTACGAGGAACTACATACTCAGGCAATGAGAATGTCTCATCCTGCTTTGTACTACGGCCATCCAGTATCGAACTGATGTCGTCTACGGACATAGGCACTCGTGTGGCACCCTTAACATTACACGAAGCTTTGTAGCAATTCCATAAAAGCTTACCCTCACTGTTGGTAATGGTGAATGTTTTAATTCCACCACAGTTAGGGCAATTCACTCTTTTGGAATCACCTACAGGTAAGTCTATATCAAGTATGATATCACTTACAGTGTTATATATACTATACATGTTATTCACTCTCCTTTGCGGCAGTTGGTATGCTTGTAGCATGCATTCTACGTTCTGTCAAAGCTAAATTTGCACTCTTCAACGTATTTTTCATATACGGTTTTACTGAACTAGGATTTGCATGTCCTGTAACCGACATAATTTGTGCCATACCTACACCAGCTTCCACCATTTCCGTTGTACCAGTACGTCGCAGGTCAGATAGTCGCAGTTCCTGCGGCAAGCCAGCGTCATCCATTACCCTACGTGCATATGTAGGCAGTTTTTGCAAGCTGTATGGTCTAAACTCACCCTGAATTGCATATGGGCGTGGGGCAACATACTTCTGAAAGCCGAAGTCTTCTTCTTGCTGCTTCAACATGTCGCATAAGTCGTCGTCAATGGGTAGATGCACGTCTGCTTTACGCTTGGACTGTTCAATTTGTATAGTCTGACTATCAAAATGTATACTTTCCCACTTTAGTAGTCTCATATCTCCTAGACGTTGGCACCAAGCATATGCCATGTGCGCAATCAAACCTATGTTACGAGTATTAAAATCACTGTACGCTGCGTCTAGGAACTTTTGGATATCATCCCTAGTCCAGACAGTCTTACGCCTCTCAGGCGTTCTCCTACGCACGTTAGCGAAAGGATTTATAACGCACATCTCCATGCGCAGACCGTGATTAAAAACAATACACGTTGCTGACATGATATGATTAGCCATATGAATACCTTTCTCGCACCATTGGTTGTACGCAACCTTCGCCGCACGTGTTGGCAAAGATGTGTAGTCGAAGGTGGACAGAGCCTGTCCGTCCACCTCAGTGTTGAGCATTACGTTGATGAAGTATTCATATTGTTTCTTAGTTTCATCACGTAAGTTCCTGTAATCATAGGACTTGTAGTAGTCCTGTACGAGTTCAGTAAGCTGCGACATCATGTCACGCTGTCTGAAGTTCAGACAACCGACGGAACTGAGGGCTAGCAATCCACTTAGCTACCTCTTGTTCACGTGACCACATAGATGTAGCGGCGGTATCGTTGTTAGTGTTCTTCAGTGTGAACCCATTCTTCTCGTCAGCGTAACTAGCATAGTTCGTAAAGGCAGAGTACAGAGACCACATATTGCAGCCACGTGTACTGACTTCTTGACACCATAAGCTGAACATCTTTTGTGCCTTACGATCTGAATCCGTGATGATGGTATCAAGCAGAGCCTTGACATCAACAGTGTGCAGTTTTGTCTCAGCCCATTTCTGATACACATCAGCCGTGTTGTGAAAATCAGACACAGTGTGCTGAAGTTCATCAATGAACGTCTCTAGATCGAAACGACTGGTATTCTTACGTTTGATCTTGTCATAGTCACCTGTGACCATTCCATTGGTGCAGAAGAAGTCAATAGCACCGTAGTACACCTGATTGGAGCAGCTACCATCAATACCGTGTAGAGCAATAAGGCGTGGTGCAATGGTAGTGGTATGCTTGTCTGTCTCAATCTTGCGAAGGACATTAGGCATACGCATGTCCATCTTGACCCATGCATTGTTACGTGCCGCATCGAAGCTGATGTTCATGCTTTCACAGAAGCTTTCTCCAAGATGCTCAGAGATAGCGTTGTGCGCACGGGTGAAGAAGTCACCGTGGCTGGCACATTTGAAGGTGCTGCCGACGATGCCAAGGTATTCGCCTGTATCGCCATTAATGACATACTTGGACTTGTCATACTTGGTTGGCTCAAACTCCACAGGGAAGTTGATGTGATCAGGTACGATATCATTTGAGGTAAAGTCTAAGGGCATGGTAGTTCTCCTTTCGTGATTGTTAACTGTTACTCTGTTATATCACTAAGATATCACAAAGTCAACGCTGCTAGTACTAAAAAGATGAGTAGTGAGATAATAATATCCACTAGTCCCACCTATAGAACATATGGTCACCTATTTGTACGACAGGAATCTTGCTTTCTGCCCATTCAGGCAGAACATAGGTTGCATGGTAGTGTGTCGCACCCTCAACGAAGTCGTCAAGGTTGCCTGTGTGTACACCCTGTGCAATCAACATAGCTTGCTGCCACGCTGTCTGGTCAGGTGTCTTGTCTGACTTACCGTCGCAATACCAGCTAAACTGACAGCGGTGACGGACAGGGAAGTCCTGCTTCCATGAGTACGTTGGACCTTGCTTGACCACATCACATACAGTGTCAGGATACCTATCGTCATATACTCTGTTCATTACCACTTGGGCTACCGCAACCTGCCCAATGAAGGGCTGGTCACGGGCTTCGTGATACACGTTCAGTGCAAGGCATACGAGTGCTTCTGCAAACATTAAAAGTCCCACTCTTTAATCTCAACGTCCTTGTCAACAAGTGCCATTTTGACTTTCCACCATGCTTGGTCAACTGCACGTAGATCATCGTAGTCAAGGGAACACATCTCACTGACACGTGTGCGAATCGGCACCCATGCCTTGAGCAGTGTCATCATAGCTTCTTGCTGGTGTGGAGTCATAGACTTCCACGATTTAGTCGCAGCCTCACGGCGTAGTTCCCATTCTGTCTTTTGTTTTGCCATAGTCATTCTCCTATCCAAGTTGATATTCATAAGTGTAGTTAAATTCAGCATCCAGCCCATGCCATGCCTCTTCGTAGGCATGATCCCAATTTGTGTGAAGGCCGGTCTCTAGGTCATGGTCAGCGATACACTTCGCCCAGTGGTTAAGACTAGGCTCGTGGTCAAGCGGTAGTTCCATTGTCAATCTCCCTAATCACAAGAGGTGTGTCGGGATATCACAGCCACCCAACATTGCTGGTCTTCGTCGTAGTACGCTGGTGTCTCCAGCCTAGTGCCATACCCGAATGGGTGATAGCCACGAAAGTAATCCTCCACCTTACGTTCAAGTATGGTGCGGTCTTCGTGTTTGATGTTCACAGTTATCGTCTTCACGTCACTTCCTCTATCTTGTTCTGTTCAGTTGTGTGCTTCACATGGCAAGGGAAACAAATGATACGACACTTGCGTACCTCTGCCATGAGTTTCTTTAGGCTACCTGTAGCAAGGTCACCGACGTTTGCCTTCTTGGTGGATGGGTCAATGTGATCCATCTGCAGCAGCCAAGGATGCATATCTTTGTTGCCACAGACACTGCAGCCTTTATGCAGCTTATACTTATCCAGCCAACGCTTACGCCTAGCACGACGCTCAGAGTTACGCTTGCGTCTGTTCTTCTCGTGATTCTTGAAGGCATTAGGTAAACGCCACTCAAGAACGCCGTCAGATCGGATGCCGTGCAGGATACGTCCATCCTCACGCACATGCCCCCGGAAGACAGTCACGTTGTAGTCGTCTACTGTGTATTGAGTTATTGGTATCATTACAATCTCCTGTGAAATGGGGTGACCCGAAAGCCACCCCGTTGGCGAGACTACTTAGCCTCATGGATTACAAAGTCACTACCGTTCTTGGACACAATCCGATACAGATTGTAGAATGGCATGCCGTAGTAACGGATGTGCTTGCCATCATTAACCTGAAAGAACTGACCATTCTCAGATGGTCCAGCATAGTATTTGCCCATGTGATTGAAGTCACGCTCATTGGTACGGTCAATCGAAGGCTTGGCACCTGAGAGTGCGTGAACGAGGTTGATAGCTTTGACTTTGATGTATGACATGATATGTCTCCTTTTACTGTTGGTTTGGGTGAGATAGCCACACCATTGCGGCTAACTCAATGTTTGTTGTCTGAAGTTCAGACAGGTCAGGCAGCACGTTGCTGAAACAACTTAGCCTGACGCTGCGCCTTGCGAGTAAGCTTCTTAGACTTATTCACACGACGCCAGTGGTCACGCTGACTGTCAGTCTTTGGCGTCACCCGCTTCATGCTTTCTACTTTGATTTGCATGATCTTTGTTCTCCTTCTTTCTGTTGTACTTTGTTTTGTCTGGCACTACTTGCTGCCGTCTCCTGTGCGTTTGAAGCAGTGCTTTAGCGATAGGATTTACAGTATCAGGACGTTTGACCATTGTCAACCACCATCGGATGAAAATTTTCATCTACCAGCCAACACGCCTGTTCTTCAGCTTTGCGGAACGCTTCGTCACGAGTGTTGTGCGCCGAATAATGCCCTCCCTTGCCGTTGAGATACGTGATGTCCAGCACCCAGCACCCAATGTCCTTCACGACAAGGACACTCTTGGTGTTGTTTGAGTTCATAGCTTTCCAGACATTCTTAGTGCCTGACAAAAGTTCCCAATGTGAGCAGTGATAAATCATTGTACTAATTCCTTTCCCTGTGCATGTGCAGCCTGATGATAATAGCGGGGTGCTTCTTTCCCGTCGAAGAATGTAGGCACGTCAATGCGATTGACAGTCTCCCACAGGAACTCCTGATAATCCTCGCTGAGATCAGCCAGCTTGGCCTCCCACTCAGCCTGTGTCTCCACGTCTGTGGGTATCTCCTTGACGCCGATACTGTTGACAGCGAAGGTCGCCATCACGAATGCCATAGCGTCCGCTGGTCGGTCAACACCTGACACAAGGTATGTATCACCACCCTTGAATTTCCAGTAGGCATTACCACTCTCAAACTTACCGTCATTGTCATGTGCGCCATAGTTCTCCAAAGTCTGCATGTGTACTGCGTATGTCATTATACATCTCCTTGTCTGATGTTCAGACAGCTAGTTGATAACAAAGCCGGACGTGTCCTGCTTGGCCTTCTTGCCCTTTGCCACAAGGCCAACGACTACACCCTTGGGGTCAAGGAATCGCAGGTCGTCCTTGTCACCGTCAATGACACGCAACCCACGGAAGGTGTCCGGCAAGCTGTGACGGAATACTACAGCCATGTTGACGCCAGTGTCAAGCACAGCCTGATGCACACTGTCTGCATAGTCCATGTCAGCCTCACTGTACGACAGCGTGAGGTGGTAGTTAGGTGGCAGGTCAGCGTAGGCACGTTTGACAATCTTCGTGTAGTCATAGAACTGTACATCGGGAAACTGCTCCATGATGCCAGACTTCTCGTACATGATGTCGCTAGTGCCATTGGGACGGACGCATGGCTGCACAACATTCTTGATACACCGCCGCCTGAACACCGTGATGTCATTGACAAGCGCATCCATGAAACCCACACGGTCAGACAGATACCACATGGTCTTGCGTTCTCGCCCACGTTGAACGCTGGACATTTGACCACGGCCAGCCCATCTAAGGCACGGCTCTGCACACCCAGCCATGTCAGCCATAGCGCACAGGTTATGCACCTTGCCCTTGAACATAGTCTTGTAGGGCTGCATGTACTTGATAGCAGTCAGATACTCTGAACCATCACCCTTGATGGTCTTGGCGTTGTTACCCACACCGATAAGTTGATACGTCATTTCTGTTCTCCTTGTCTGAACTTCAGACAGCTAGTTTTTTACGTTGAATATGCCCAGCTAAATTAAAGGCATGGTCTATGCACTGCATACGCCGCCGCAGTTTCATATCACCACCCATTGATACATACTTCTCAAAGTCAGGCCACACCCGGAACTTGAATGTGTGCCAGTCGAGTGGCGGCACATCAAAATGCCGTCGGGTGTTCTCGCAGTCATGCACATGAGCCTTGTACATAGACATGCGCATCAATGTCTTACCCTCACGCCATTGCTGATCAATATTAATCATCGTATCTTTCCTCCAGATAGAACGCAGCAGCAACCCAGCCACCACCAAAGCAGACACCACATGCCACCAAGGCATAAGCCCAGATAGGTCCACCTGTTTCCATTAGGTTGATAAAGGCGAATGGCGAGACAAACGCACTCACCACCACCATGAACATGCATCCTGCAATCTTACCCATCAAGCTTAACTCCCCCATTTGCATCCAGCAGCACAGACTGCACGATCACTTCCCACCCACCTTCACGCAGGTTCTCTGCCATCTCAGTCGCAGCCTTGATGTCATGCGTACTGCGGAAGCATATCCAATCACCGGACTTGTAGTGGGCAGATGTGTAGTCCGCACTGCCGTGCTTCATGTTCACCAAATAAACTTCAGTCATCTCTGTTCTCCTTGTCTGAACTTCAGACAGCTAGTTGATATCGAATTGTGCATAAGACTTAGCACAAACAATCCACAATGTAAAGCGGATGTCAGGAACGATTTTTGTGACGCTCCAACACCGCCTTGAGATTAGCGGACACAGCTTGTCGCTTTTCCTGATCCGCTGCCTTCAGGTAGGTAGACCACGAAGCATCAGCTTGCCCCACGTCCATGCATGTGTACCCACGCTTGGTGCGTTGGTTCGCCTCGCTGGGCATCTCCACCCACGATGAGGTCACTCGACCCACCGTGATAGGCACTACGTTGCCCCCTTCAAAACCTTTGTCTTTCATGTGTATCCCCTTCCATCTGCTTGTCTGAACTTCAGACAACCTGTGATTAACCTTGCTGCATCACCGTGATGCAACTTCCATAATGTTCCTCATATTAGCAAACACAACCACAAAATGCAACCTGAAGTCGGGAACTATTTTTAGACCCCTGCACCATCACCAACACCACCCCACTACTGTCATACCCCCTCTCTCTTACTTGTCTGAAGTTCAGACAGGCTGCAACACCATGCCACCCCACTACTGTCATAGACATATGCCAATAAAAAATAGGCACAAAAAAAGGGCCGCCCCGAAGGGCGACCCGGTTGTCTGATGTTCAGACAGGTTATGCAGCTTTGCGTGCTTTTTCCAACTCATTGTCTGCATCAACAATTGCGCCAGACAGATTGTCGTAAAACTTGGAAACAGCGGCAACCGCTTCGGTGCTAGTCATGCCGTGATGCTTACGGGCGAATGCAAGATAATTTGCAATCGCTTGATCCAGTGCCATTGGCGGCCTGTTCTTGGCGGCTGCCTTGGCTTTCGGGTCAGTCGCTTTGATCAGTTTGATCATGCCGCTGACGCTGTTGGCCTTGTATGACGGGTTGGCCTTTACCTTCCGGTCATAGGCTTTCTTAATCTTCGGCAGACCGGCCTTAGCAAGCTGAATGCAAAGCGACCGGTTGTCACGTGAAAGGCCGTTCTTTTCACGTTGCGCCGTTGTCCGCTTATCTTCATCGCCCCGTACACGGTCCCGCAATTTCAGGGCCACAAGCGCTGCATCGAATGCTGATGCATCAAGCTTGCCGTTTGCATCGGTGCAGCGGGCTGTCACTGTTATCAGCGTTTTGCCCAACTTGATGCCAGCTTCAACAGCAATCCAGATTGATGCATCTGCGCTGTTGAAAGCTTCGACTGCAGCGGTTGCGGTTGCGATTTGTGCCTTGTTGATACGTACGTTTTTCATGACTTGTTCTTTCCCCGGTATCACCGGATTGCTGTCTGAACATCAGACAAGCTGTTATCTACGGGATTGCAGATAATGAATAGGTTTATATCAGGGCTATTTGAGCCAGTCAATCTGTCAAGCCCGTCAATAATTTGACAAGGCCAAAATAACAATATTCTTTCGTGAAAGGCTGCCCAGTCGGTAATTATATTTCAATAGTAAGACAGGATTGCTGCCCTATTTATAGTGGCAATATCGTGTCGGTTTTAGGTGTGTCGGTGTCGGTTACAGGATATAAACAGGCATGACCGGTGAGGGTTGTCTGATGTTCAGACAGGCTGACGGTAGGGTTGCTGCAGGGCTTGTGTTGATTAGATGCATCGCCGTTCTGATTTAACCGCAATCCCTGCAGCTTTGGCCTTGCCTGTCACGGGCTGGCGTTAACTGATATGCAAACAGTTACCGGGCCGCTTCTATATATGGTGTTTTTCTGCCAGCTAGACACAAGGCATTGATTTATCAGGCGAAATCAGCCTCAACTGTCACGGCAAGCGACGGTAGGCAGGGGCCACCACCGGGGTCTACGTACGTATTCATGGACAAATACACAGATCAGTAAAATTGAGTGTTAACCACACGGGTAACTGTTGAGTATATATGCACAAGCACTGTGCAATGTGCCTAATTTTTGTGCAACATTAAGGTATTTTTGGGGCATAATCATTTTATGTATTGACAAGGGGGGTGTTTTTAGGTATAATTATATAAACTAGACTACACTTACAGTGATACACTTAAATGTCTTTAGATAAAGATGTTAAATACACTTACAATGAACACTATAAGTGGTAGACTTAGTATTTAACCCGTACATGAAAGTTTTTTCTTGACAATGGCAAAGAAATCCGTAAAACTATACACAGATAATGTACTGGAAGCATTCTATGATGCTATCCGTACTAATACACTAGACCGTCTCCATATTCCCCACAGTGATGTCTTCTACGTGCGGCAAGCAGTTGAGGCACACTATGGGCGTTCATTTACATTGAAACACGTAGAAGATGCAATGAAGGCTGAAGGCTGGTCAGAGGACAAATGAAATGTTTACAGCATTGGTATTGGCTTGTGTCATGTCTGCGCCGGATAGATGCATTGAGGCAGAGGATACTCTTGGCCCCTATGAGACGGAAGGTCAGTGTGTTATGCGGGTACATGAAATGGTAGCACAGATGCGTATGGCATTCCCTGTGCCGCATACGTATCAGTACAAGTGCGTAGAGCAGTCTATCAAACAAAAAGGTATTTCCCTGTGAGTATTCCAGAGAGAGTCAAGAACAAGATGAAGGAAGAGGGTCTCAGGGGCGTGAACAAGCCTAAGAGGACACCTAACCATCCTAAGAAGTCACACTGTGTAATGGCATCGGAAGATGGCAAGTATAAGTTCATACGCTTTGGACAACAGGGTGTACGGGGTGCCGGTAAAAACCCTCAGTCTAAGAAAGACAAGGCACGTAAGAAGTCGTATTATGCCAGACATAATGCACAAGGTAAACCGACCAGCAAGCTGAGTGCTAAGTACTGGTCTCATAAAGTGAAATGGTAAAGGAATAGACACATGGCTGGCCCAGCAGTATTTTTTGTACCCCTAGCTATTGCGGGTGGTAAAGTATTTTTTAAGTTTGCTAGTAAAAAAGCAGCAGAAGTATTTAAGAAGCGCTTTGCTAAAGCGGGTAATGTGACTACACGTACCCCGCCTAAAAATGCAACGGTAACAACCACAGGTTCTTCTAAGGGTAAGTCCATCGTACAAGATTTGACTAAGCCTGTGACGCAGCCTAGAGTCAGCCCACGTAATCCAAATACAAGTACACTGCCAAAGCCACCTAAGAGCAGTGGCGGTGGTAAGGCTGCAGGTGCAGCAGCAGCGGGAGCAGGTGTAGCTGCTGGCTCTACTGCCACAGGCAAGGATGCAGACAAGCCTAAGAAGAGCAAGCCCTCTAAGACGTCTGACCAAGCCCGTGATGAAGCACCGGTATCTGCACGTCAACGACGTTTAGCAGCTAAGTCGGAAGCACAGGGTGGTGGGTCTGTACTGTCTAATAAGAAGAAGAAGACCACCAGCAAGCCTACAGCCGAAGGTGCTGCGGCAAAACGTATGCCTAAAAAGACACCGGCTAAACCGACACCTCCTCCACCACGCCCTAAGAAGAATGATAAACCTGCTTCGACGACTCGACCTACTGCAGCACCTTCAGGGCGTAAAACTAAAAAGAAAATGTACACAGCTATCAATACTCGTACAGGCAAGCCAGATTATGATGCACCACGAGTTACTGCAGCACAGCGTCTGAAGCAAGAGGATCAGTACAAAAAGTTTAAAAAGGACAGTGCTAAATTTAAGGCTGATGCAACCCGTGAGTATGTATCTAGGACTGCCAAGAAAAACATGAACAAGGGCGGTGCCGCACTCAAGTCTGTACCGGCTGGCAACTCCGGCCTGAAGAAGCTGCCTACCCCTGTACGTAATCGTATGGGCTTTATGCGCAAGGGTGGGGTTGCCAAGAGGAAGTAATGGCTGCTCCACGTAATTATAAAAAAGAGTATGCAAACTACCAGTCACGCCCAGCACAGATTAAGCGGCGTACCAGTCGTAATGCTGCACGTAACAAGCTAAAGAAGTCTGGTGTGGCGGTTGCAGGTAAAGATGTAGCACACCGTAATGGCAACCCTCGTGATAATCGCCGTGCTAATCTTGCAGTAAAGCCAGCATCCAAGAACAGGTCATACGCACGTACAAGGACGGCAGGTAAGCGTAATCCCCGTGCATAGAGTTGAACAGGACATACGTAACTGGTCACATAACTTTCTTGAAGTACCTAATGAGAAGTTAAACGGACTACCGCCCTGCCCCTACGCAAAACAGGCGTGGACAGATGACAAGGTAACATTCAGCATTAACACGGGGCTGGATGGACTGGTAGACGCAGTGAAGCAGTTTGAGTCTCACGACTATGATATAGTTGTGTGGGCTAGTGAAGAATTACCGGATATGGAATACCTAGATGGTTTCTGTGACGGTATGAATGAGGCACTGTCAGTTCAGGGTGCCGATATGCATTTGATGCAATTTCATCCAGACTACAGTGCGGAAGATGCTGGGCTGGATTTTCTACTTCAAGATGGGGTCAGTGACCCTGAGTTAGAATACTGCATGGTATTCGTGCAGAGACTATCGGTGTTGGATGATGCCGCACTGAGTTTAGAAAAGAGTGGATACTACTTGAAGTTCCCTGTAGAGACATTCCACTCTCTTGTTATTGATAGACGGAGACTTAGAAATGGTAGCTAAAAAGAAAATGCGTGGCGGCGGCATGATGAAGACAGCAGCCAAAAAGAAAATGATGCGTGGCGGTGCCGTAGCAAAGAAAAAGATGATGCGTGGTGGCATGGCTGCTAAGAAGCGTGGCAAGTAATGCCCGTACTGGCGACAGGCTCAAAGTTCCGTACCGAAGTGGTGGCGTTGGGTACAACCAACAAGACTAATGTGTACACTGTGCCTACAAACTTTTCTTCGCACTTGGAGAATTTGTTTGTAAGTAATAACCACACAGGTAACGTGACTTTGAGCCTACACCTTTTTCATGCAGATGATAACACAGAATATGACTTGTTGACTGCTCACAATATTGCGGGTGGGTCATACGAGTCTATCTTTACTGTAGACAGACCTCTGTATCTACATGCAGGTGATATCATCAAATGCACGGCAGGTACGGCAAGCAAGCTAGTCGTGACCACATCGTGTGAAGAATTTTACGACCCAAATAGGTAAGGAGATAGGAGATGACCCGTGTCTCTAAAAAAGCCCCCGCTAAAAAGAAAACCGCACAAGCTAGAACGAAAGCGAAACCGACTGGAAAGGTTAGCCTTTCGAAAGGCGGTGCGCCTAAGAGCAAATCAAGAGTTAATGAAGCTGGCAACTATACTAAGCCCGGAATGAGGAAGCAGCAGTTTAACCGCATCAAGGCTGGGGGCAAAGGCGGCGCACCCGGACAGTGGTCAGCACGTAAGGCGCAGATGCTTGCGTCAGCCTATAAGAAAGCAGGAGGCGGTTACAAATGACATGGAACACGTATTTCTGCTTCTTGTCTATCTAGGCACAGGAGAGTTTCGCAACTTAGTCAGTGGCGATATGTACTTTCGTAGTATTAACGAGTGCAATTATTTTGCAGAAAAGTCAGCAAAGAGGTATGGTAATTATCAGTACAGCGCATACTTAGACCCAAAAGACAGAGTAACAGCTTATTGTGTACCTAAATACGTTAACCCCGACAACGTAAGGATATATTAAGATGGACCCCATCAGCGCAATGGCGACTGCTTCGGCAGCGTTTGGTGCAATTAAAAAAGGTTTTGCAGTAGGCCGTGACATAGAACAGATGGCAGGAGACTTATCCAGATGGATGGGTGCCATGTCTGACTTGGAACAGGCTGAGAAAGAAGCAAAGAACCCGCCTATATTTAAGAAGCTGTTTGCTGGACAATCAGTAGAGCAGGAAGCCATAGCCGCCTTCGCCAACAAAGAGAAGGCAAAGCAGCAGCGATACGAACTGCAGCAGTGGATAAGCCTTACTATGGGTAAGTCCAAGTGGGATTCACTGGTGGCAATGGAAGGCCAGATACGTAAGCAGCGTAAAGAAACACTTTACAAGCAGCGTGAACGTAGGCAGAAGTTCGTAGAGATTGTAGCATGGACACTGCTAGTTGTTGCAGGTGCAGCAGCCTTGTATGCTTTTGTAGTATTTATGAAGGGTACAGTTGCTAGAGCAGCAGACCCAGAGTATGTAACGTGCAGGTTGAAGGGTTGCACTACGGTAGACAAACAGCGTGTGTGCGACT
>Ga0208162_1000169_pt1 | contig 36670 bp, 23 predicted proteins | sample CB_VirMetaG_4_FD_184539 | JGI IMG/M metagenome (GOLD analysis project Ga0208162, IMG submission 184539) | Freshwater to marine saline gradient viral communities from Chesapeake Bay - CB_1508_1M Viral MetaG (SPAdes) (version 4) | ecosystem: Environmental > Aquatic > Marine > Coastal | place: USA... | reverse complement strand
CCTTCTTTCTTGTTTCCCCAGTTGGCAGCACCTTTCTTACGACACTTAACCAGAGCACCTGAGGCATAAGCAGAAGGCCATACAGAATAACGAGACTTAACCTTATGGTAACAAGCGTCTTTTTCACCACTTCCTTTACCTTTCTTGTCCTTTGCTTCAGTCATCGCCTCAATGTCATACTCAGGAGAACAGACACAAGGGTTTTGTCCGCATCTGGGGCAGTTGGTTGCTTGCATGGGTTCTGGCTTGATAATGTCTTGAATAGTCGCAAAAGTGTTGCCGTAGGCATCAAGGAGTTCGATCTCTTCTTTCTTCGTCTTTCTGTCAGTCTTCACCATGGTTGGTGCGGCTGCACCAGACTTCTTCTGTTGACCAGGATCTTCACGTCTCTTTGCGGCTGCCGCAGCAAGTCTTTCTTTCTTAGACATACTGGCTCTCTTTGCAGAAGAGACACACTTGGGAATGCCTTCACCTGGTTTGTCACTGGCACAAGAATCACCAGTCACCACGTTGACCCAACCTTTCTTACCGTCCTTTGATTTGGACTTACCAAACCAATCGCGGAGACCTTCTTCGGCATGATATTCACCGACCGCAGACATATTGTGATGGGTCTTACTGATTTTATCTTGCATCCAAGCAGGAATATCCTTTTCCTTGGATCCAAGTTTCTTCTTCAGTTTTCTCACGTTGTCCCCAATATTTTTCAATTGGGACTGAGCCATGGCGACTTCGTGGTCTTTCGCCTCTTTCATTTTTTTCTTGCGGCCTTGACAATGAGCTCTTTGAGAAAACCCTTTTGGGCTATCACAGTTGATTGACTTTTTGTATTTTGCCGACCAACCCATTACAGACAAGAACTCTTTTTATTATTTAGAAGTTGAGAAAACTAAATACTTGCAGTCTAATGTGGTCTTCTTAGATGAAAAGAGCATTGTTTGTCCTTGGAATGATTTTGGTGGCGGCACCCGCACATGCCGATATTTCTCACAAATTGTCAACCAGTGTTCAACTGACCGTTGATGCTGCAGCCTCTCAAGCAACCCGTATTGGTAGCACATATTCGGTTTCTGGAAACAACATCACCCCATCAACTGTAGGAGGACTTGGATCCCTCACATCAGGAACTGCGGTTGGATACACACCAACTGCATATGGTCTCACAACAGACGGTAGTGCCTATACATTCAGTGAATCATTCATTGAAGGAGACGCAGTGCCTTCGGGTACAACCGTGTCAAGTGGTGTCATTGGGTCCCTTCCTTCATTTGGAACTGTCACCACGACTGCCGGCGGCGTGGCTGGGTCTCTCGCTGGTACTGTCAATTCTGCTGGCACGATGTCGTTGACTGCTGGTGGTGCTGGTACTTCAGCCACAGGACAATTTGTTAGTGAGATTACGGTTAAATAGAGATGTCTAGATTGCATGAGGCGATTTGTCTTGGTGTAATCCTTGGAGTTGTACATGGGACTGTTCAATCCGCATCAGCAGTCCCATTAGTACCCAACTTCACGCAGGGTTCTATGACGAGTCACACGGAGACGACCTCTACAGTGACTGAAACGATTAACTCAATAGATTATTCAACAGGATGGCAATACACAGTAACGGGCACCAACGTAAACTACAGTGGATCGACACTGAGTCCATCAGCCAACACAAATACAGTAACCACGAATCCGCTAGGAGGAGTAAGTGGATCGGTTATTTCGTCAACAAGTTCTCTAAATCTAGGAACAAAGGGGAATTACACAATTTCAACGCCAGGAGCATCCTTTCAGTTCACAGAGTCTTATCAAGGACCTGGCATGACGAATCAAACGATAATCCAACGAACGACAGAAATTCGTTCGGTCACAGATACAACAAGTGTCTTCACAGAATAACTTTGAGCCTTGCTCTCGGTGTCTTCGTGACCCCTGCATCTGCTCTTGCAGAGACGGTAGGGGGAGTATCAGCGACAGCATCACCGATTGCGAACAGTACAGGCTCAGTCACAAACCAAGCAATTCAAGTTCTTCAAGGTCCGTACATAACAAACCAGTACGGGGACGGAATCAGTTGTCAGGGCCCGACTCTTAACGTAACCCCCTTTGTAACAGGTAGTGGATCATATCAAAAACCATATGAACCGTATTACATGGATCCTGTATATGATATGCGTGACCTCAATGATGATGGGTCTTTGGATAATCCTGGCAACATTCTTTACCGTGTACCCACCAGAACGGGTCAAAAGGATAACTACAACCTCTCAGTCGGTGTCAGTGCCACATGGAGTAAACCACTAGACAAGAAACAACAAGACTTATGTAAGAAGGCAGCCGAAAACCATAACGCACTAAGGGAACAAATTCTGGCCAATCGCAGACTTGAGTTTGAACTTACCAGACTTTCAAAATGTGGCGAAATGAAAAAATCTGGTATAAGTTTCCATCCCAAAAGTCCGTATTATGCCGTTTGTGCCGATGTTGTAGTGCAGAATGTGGATGTAATTCCACCACATAGACACACTATTTCCCCTTCAACAGTTTCCTCATCATCGCCTTCGCATGGTTCGTCTCACTCTGCTCGCGCCTCCGCTCTTGGAGGGACAGTACGACTTCCGGCTTCCCCCGCATCTTCGACACCTTCTTCACAACCTTCTTCACGGTAGGTTTAACTAACTTCAACACTAAATCAGCCAAAGGTTTTGCAAGAAGTGCAGATGTTGTCGCAATCAGTGCAATTGATGCAGTTGTTGTCACCGCAGCAGGTTCTGGGAGATACTTTTGTGTCCAGGGTATCTCAGGTTCTACAGTCGGGGGAGCCTCCTCTTTGGTCACAGATGTTGTGGATGGTGGGAGCGCCGGCTGTAGTTGTTGGATTAGCTCTTTTTGTTTTTCTTCTTTGTTTTTTGGCAGACCTGCTGGGCGGGTAGGTGTGAATTGTTGTGGTTCAAAATTCAAAGGTTTATAACTTGGAATTTGTCCATCACACTGGATTATTTTCTGGTCATCTTCAATCGCATCAACATTTTCCACACATCCAGGATAAGAGACAATGGGTTTCTGGAGATATGTGGTAATTGGTGGAGTAGGAACCAGAACTCTAGGTGTATCTAGATTAAAAATGGGATTCGGTTTGATTTCACGGATGTTGATATCACGAACCCCAATATCAGGAACTTCGGGCATTAAGTGTCCTCACAATCTTTAACCATTGTGGCAATATCGCCACCGACATCGGCCCCCTTATCTTGTGCGAACATTGCTACCCACCCAGCAGCAAGCCAACCAACATAAGGAATACCAGTGAACCAAGGAGCGGCTGCGGCACCTACACTAGCGCCCACCATTCTCCCTGCATTTTCGCCACCACCTTCCGCCTTGATACACTCTATCTTTTTGGCAGTCAACTTTCCCAGCTCACCTCCTTGGAGATGTTTTGCTCCATCCATAGTGTATTCTTGTTGTTGAATGATATTGGTCTTTCCACCAATACCAAAGAACCCGTTCTTTTTATCGATAACTTTAGAAGTTCCCATTACTAAGGGATCATTAGAACGATATTGAATACGATATCCATCTTTTCTCGCATCCACTTGATATGATGTATAATTACCAACTGGTAAATTGAAGATGGGAAGTTGTTGTCTATTCAGTAGATGTCCAAGAATGCCGAGATGTGCAACACCAAATACGGTGGCAACACTAAGGGCTGCCCACTTGAACATTGGTTTGCGTTGTTCACTATTATTCACTTGTTTGGCGGATTGTTCATTTTGAACTTTTAAATTCCATGCCATTTTCCTTAGGGGATAGGAAGTCCTGTTTTAGTTGGAATTGCAGGACCAGTTACTTTAGGCATTTCTGGCATTGCAGATTTAATCAATCCAGGTAGTGCTTTAGTTACATTTTCAGTAACTACTTCTACGGCTTTTTCTCTTGCTTCTTCAATTAATACATCTTTTTGGAAATACAAATATGCAGCACCACCAATAATGGATGCAGATGTCAATCCTGACAACAAAGCGATAAGATTAATTAGTTTTTGCATGTTATTGACCAAGTAGTTTGATCTTATTATCTAGGTCATGCAGCTCAGAATAATATTCACAAGGATACTCCATTGCGATTGGTTCATTATGAAGCATAATATCTGTGCGGCAGTATCCATTGCCGATTTCCACATGACCAATAATAAACATCGTTAAAAACATCATGGTATTAGACCGTAGGCATTACAGGTGGTTCGCCGTCCTTCTTAGGGGCAGCAGTTGCAATTTGAAGAGGTGCTTGCTCAATACGAATGGTTTGAGCAGGTGCTGTCTGTGCTGCAGCAGCAATCAGTTTCTCTAAGTCTGCTTTGGAAACTCCACCAGCACCACCCATCTTCATAGTTCCATCACCAGACTTCTTCGCAGTCTGAACACCAAATGTTGCTAGAACCCCAGTGAAAACAGATGCAATGAAAGTAGGATCAAGTTTCTGCTCAGGAATACCAAGTGCAGCAGGAAGTTTAATGTAAGCAAGAGTCAAAATACCACCAGACCAGACAAGGATACCAAGTCTGACCATAGTGCTGATTGCTTCCAACTGACCTTCATGGTCGTCGGCAGCTGATTTTATTCTACCAAATAAACCTTTCTTCTTGTTTTCTGGTTTTTCTTCCAGAACTTCTTTCCTTTCTTCAGTCATCTAACTTTCCTTTTTTGAGTAACTTTTGAAGTTCGGCAGTTGATCCTACAAAAAGTGCGTTGGTGACATTACTAGGTCCTTTTTCTTTAGGATCCTCGATGTCTCTCATTTTTTTCTGTAGGTCTAATAATTTATCTGTGGCATCAGCCACACTCTTAATTAGTTGCCCAGTAACTTCATAAGCTCTCGCGGAACCCTGTTCTTGTGAGATCTCCATGATTCCATCAATGGCTTCCTGACCTTTTTCGATCAACGAATACAACTGACCTCTTGTATATTCGTAGTCTCTTTTTAGGTCTGGTTTTTCTTCTCGCTGTCTTGGGACTTGTACATCGCCGCTAACAGGGGCAATCTCACTGCCTCCGTCATCTTTAAGAATTTCAAGTGCTTTCCCGATATCATCAAACGCCATTGTTGTTCCTCAGAATTAAACATCAGTTCCTTGTGAAGGCGAATAGGTCTTATAGTCTTCATAGAATGAAGATAGTTCACTAAAACCAAAGTCATCACCTGCAACAATAAGAGCATCGTCACCAGAAAGAGGGAGAGATGCATCTCTCGAGCCACTGATGAGATTTACAACAGATCCAGAAGTGTGTTCAGATACGGTTGTCTCATCAACTCCTCTGTAAACGGTGACATCGTTTCCGCTGATGGAACGGATTTGCATATTCTCATTATCAATAACAATGTAATCATCAACGCTAAGTCCTGATGCATCATTGACTGTCATCTTTGTTTGATTTACCGTAAAGAGTTTATTGATAACCGTTGTTGCGTCATCATTGTAGTCTTTAAGTGCTCTAGGAGTTGCAGCGTATCTTTGAACTCTCTTTGCGGTAACTTTGTTTGTATCATCAAACATGTCAACTTGAACTCTTTTGATAAGACCATCAGAGTTATCTGCAATCTTACCAAACAGATATGTTTTAGCGGTGAATGACAGAGTTGAAATCATTGCACGACGATTATCGAAACTTCCTTCGTAATCATCAGTCATGTTGATGTTCTCAAGAACAATTGGAATATCTCTCTTTTCACCAATAGATGAAATGAGATTAATAGTAATATTCAATCCAGGTTGAAAATATGGAAGAATTTGTTCCAAGATTTGCAACATGTCATCATTCAATTTTGTTGCAATGCTCAATTGAAAATTGATGTTATATGGAACAGGCATGTAAACCTTTTTAATGTTCCCTAACTCACCAGTATTGCAAGTTTTGAATGTCTGTGTAATTGAGGCTTTTCTTGTTGAATCATATGAGATACCAGTCATCTCAAACGACATGCGAGGCAATGTAATCGCAGGTCTACCTTGAAGGTTTGGTTGTTGTTCAATCTTGGCCAAAAACTTTTGCATTGGACCATAAGCCAATGGCACTTTCATTTTACTCTGAACATTGTCATTGTTGTCAGAGTGACGAATTTCAATTTGATTAAAGAGAGTACCAAAACCAATTACGGTTTTTCTCAAGATCTCGTGATAAAAGTATTGCCCAATCATGGTATTTTTTTAACTATTTAGAAAGTACCAAATGGATTGGTCTCTGTAAAATCAAGAAGTCCATTATCAGCCTCACTTTCAATAACAACATTTTCTGCATAATCATCGTATATATCATCATATTGTATTGATTTAACTGAGTATCTTCCTGTGGTTCCAATACCAGGGTTGGTGTTTGTTGTTGCACTTCCAACAATGATTTCACCTGTAGTGAAGTTTCCTGCGAGATTGGAAATCTTGAGAATTCTAGTATCCTTATCCCAAGACTTAACACGAGCAGTGGACAGAGAACTTTCTCCAGTAATAACTTCGTTGATAACAAAGTTTCCAGTTCCAACTCCAGAACCATTAGCAGTTGGGGCTGCAATCGTAATAGTTGGTGGTTGAGTATAACCAAATCCAGCGTTGGTAAATCTGATCGCAGATACAGTGCCTGAAGCACTTAAAAGGGTAACTGCCGTTGCATTTGCAGTAGAAAGACCTGATGGAGATGTGGAGATTGATACAACTGGTGCAGTTGCATATTGAGATCCAGCTTCTGTGATAGATGCAACATAAACCACACCTGTACTTCCAATACCTGTTCTAGCAGACGCCCCTGACCCTCCAGCACCACTGAAAGCGATCGTTGGAGGTTGTGTATAGCCAAAACCAGGATTTGTAATTAGAACCTGTTTTACGGAGAATGTTGTAGATCCCGACCCAGTGTTACTTGTAGTAATAGCTACAGCAGTTGCGTTTGCCGAAAGACTGCCATTAGGTGATGTTGAAATCGAAACCACAGGAGCACTAGTATATCCATATCCATCATTAATCAATATGATTTGATTAACTGCGCCCGTGTAAATACCCGCAAGTGCAGTAGCGGTAACACCAACACCCGCAAGAGTGAGAGTTGCAATATATCCAATGTCCTCTACATTATCATCAATCTCTTCAATACTTGTGTTAATGACTTCATCCTCATATTCAAACAACTCACATGTAAGTTGATACATGTAGAGTTTACCAAGTTGATAGAATGGGTTTTCATGTTCTACGAATTTAACTTCAAACAAACTATCTGAAAGTGGGAAGTAAATTAAGTCTCCTTCTTTTGGTCTGGATATCAGTAACTCTTCAGTTGGATTAGCTGCATAGAAAGGAGTTACAAAGTCTTCATATCTTTCTTTTGAAATAACCAGAGTAAGTTCATCGGTGGTTCTAATACCGAACTTAGTCATCAGGTCTCCAGATCCTTGGAAACCCTCATAGTTTTGAATATAAGCTTCGATTACATAGTTATCATCAAATCTTGCCAAGACATTTTCTTTCATTATTGTCTTGGTGCCCAAGAATTTTCTGGGCATATAATAAACATCAACCCCATACATCCTCAACTGTTCGTTGATGAGGTCTTGAACTAATCTTTGTTCTCCAGGAGAACCTTGTAGGAAAAATGGATTTAAAGCCATTAGCCGATCATATCCAGTGGGGGAACTTCATAATCAAAAGTCATCCTCTGTCTAATTTCTGCCAACTCTCTAAGGGCATCTTCGTAGATTTGACGACCGTTTAGTTCAATACCACCAGGAAGTTTAACACCTGTGTACTTACTCATATTTTGACCCCACTGTTTTTTAATCAAGGCAGTGAGATACCTCTTTAAGAAACTGTCGTTATAGACCATTTCATTTTCAGATGGATCCAATACACGGAAACAATCAATTACAACATACTCATTAGATGAAACACCCTTCCAATCTAGATCGAGATACAATCTATTTCCTCTCTTATTGTATCTAATCTTTTTGTCTGGGCTTATCAGGAATTGAATTGTTTCCAGATATTCTTTAGTCATTGAATATGTCAACATCTCAATGGAACTAAAGTTATAAACATCATTCAGGAAGATCTGGTAAGAAATACTGAACATGTTCTGTGTAATGGTATTGTCATCAAAACGGAAAATACCATTAATACCGATAATGTGATCGGGAATTTCAATATAGTTTCTTGCTTCAGTAAACTCCGTCCGTGTTGTAATGTAGTGAGTGGATCCAACACCAACAGCTGTAAATGTTACAGCTACACCACTTGATGCATTTGCTTTTGATGTTGCCAGTCTAATTTGATTTCTGTTATCTGCAATCGCATAGTATTGAACACTGGTGGTTGATATGCCAAGGAACGATGTGGTTCCAACACCAGCAACGGATGTGGTTGCAATACCGATTGAAGTATGTCCAGTTCCTGCAAAACTATAATACACTGGAGATCCAGTGATTAAACCATGATTTGCAATGGTAATATTATCTGCACTAATACTTACGACCGAAGATCTTTCCCCATTAAAAACTTGAGAGGAAAATCCTACTGTTGATACTGTATTACTTCTTGCTTCATCGATGTCATCTTGACTGATCTGGTGTTTGAGATACATTCTCTCAACACCGTCAAAATGTCTTTCATGAAAATATTGAATGGCATCATCGACAAGATCTTCAATTTGATCTTCATCGACATTAATTTCCAAAACAGGCTCGCCCAGCTGTCTTAGGCAATAATCAATGAGTTCTTGTCTACTGCTAGGCTTTGCCATGAATATACAACTAGCTTCCTACTATTTAGTGGTCGATTTTCTAGTGGTAGTTGAAGAACCCCACGCATTAGATTCTTCTTTTAATTTTTCATGTTCATTTTGTAGTTTGACATAATCTTGACGAAGACTTATGTATTTGGCCTCCGTCAAGATTACTTGTTTTTGTAATTCAATTACTTTATTCAGTGCGAGTTCGATAACGATATTCGCATCAATATTAGAATGTTCCACAGTCAATAGTATCCGTCCATGAAGGAACGCCAGAAGCGTTCGTTGTCAAAATAAAGTTGGAAGTTTGAATTCCGGCCGAAGGTGTTGCAGTTGATTGCAACTGACCGTTTACATCAAAGTATGCAGCACCATTTGTGTTTGTTCCCGCAGAGAGGAACAATGATGCAACAGTAGAAACACCAGTTACTCTCAGGTTTGTGAAGGTAACATCACCAGCATCAATACGACTACCCGTGGCAACAATATTACCACCAGTCAGTGAGGTATAGTTAACAGTTGTGAATGTTGCAGCTGCGGAAGTTGCGGCACCAATAATAGTATTATCAATATTACCGCCGTTAATATCGGCAGTTGCAATTGTACCTGTACCTGTTACATCTAGGGTATTTATTGTTGCGGCTGCAGATACATTGACATCATCGAGTTCTGCAAGACCATCAACAAACAGATTTTGCCATTCTCTAGATGCATTACCAAGATCTAAAGATCCGTCAGTCTCTGGCAACCAATCCTGGTTTACCTCAAAACCACCTTGAGTTAAGTTCCAGAAGATAGTCTTGTCAACATCACTTCCTGCATGAACAAAGAAACCACCACCATTAGCAGTTGTGTTTGATGCAGTCGATGTTGACGCAACACCGATAGTCTTGTCCTGAACATCAAGCCTTTCAACATTGATGATAGTCTCAGTTCCTTCAACAGTTAAGTTGCCAAGAACAAGAAGATTATTGGTAATGGTCATTCCACCACCAACAACAATATCATCTGGAAGACTTACCGTAACCTCGTTGTCTGTAACTGCGGTTACAATCTCGTTGGTTGTACCAGAGAATGTTAATGTATCAGTAAGTAAGTTTACCGTGTCAGTTCCAGTATCTCCTGCAATATCGAGAGATGATGAACTTGGTTGGAAAGAAACTGTTCCAGATCCATTTGTGGTAAGAACCTGATTTGCAGATCCATCTGCTGTTGGTAAGGTATAACTAGTTGCACCAGTACCAAATCTAACTTGACCAATAAGTTGTGTAGCACCACTAACTGTTGCAGCAGCAGAAACTGTGATGTCATCAAAGATGGCCTGGCCATCTACATCAATAGTTCCAGCAAAATCAACGTCGTTGTTAAATGTAGAAACACCAGTAACGTTAACTCCACCAGCACCTACTACTAGACCAGGAGCACCAAATGTTAAATTACCACTATCTTCAAGAGCTCCAGAAGTGCCAGCAAGAACTACACGTCCTGCGGTAAGGTCACTAACAGTTGCAGATGAAAGAGTTGTTTCTGCACCAGAAACATCAAGACCACCGTTCATATCAACGGCGCCTGTGAATGTTGCAGCAGCGGAAACTGTTACATCATCAAAGATGGCTTGACCATCAACGTCAAGAGTTCCACTGATGGTTGCATTGTTGTTGATATCAACAACACCAGTAAATGTTGATGCGGCAGATACCGTAATGTCGTCAAAGATAGCCTGGCCATCTACATCAATGGTTCCACTAAAATCAACGTCGTTGTTAAATGTAGAAACACCAGAGACATTGATACCATCGGCACTAACAACTAAACCAGTACCACCAGAAACATTGGCTCCACCATTTGCATCAATTGCACCAGTGAATGTGGAAGCAGCTGATACTGTAATGTCATCAAAGATGGCCTGTCCATCTACATCAATGGTTCCACTAAAATCAACGTCGTTGTTAAATGTAGAAACACCAGAGACATTGATACCATCGGCACTAACTACAAGTCCAGCACCACCAGCAACATTGGCACCACCATTTGCATCAATAACACTAGTGAAGGTAGAAACACCAGCTACAATGAGATTACTACTAAAAGTAGCGTCCGTTGCAAAATCAGCTCTGCCATTAATATCAACAATATCTGTTGCAGCATCACCAAGAGTGCTGATACCAGTGACATTAATGTTGGAAAAAGTAGCAGTACCACCTTCGGCTAAAACTTGAGCTCCTTGAATGTAGAGAGCACCGCCAATGTTTACATCATTGGTTACGGTAAGGACACCAACGGTTGATGCGCCAGATACGTTGATATCCGTAATAGAAGCTCTAGTTGCAGTTAGAATTCCAGCAACATTCCAACCGTCGATTTGTCCATTACTATCTACGATTACAGCTGAAGAGTTGGTGAGTACCCCATGGACATGATCCATGAGTTTATAAGTATACTCTCCTCCAATTTCTACTGGGTTACCAGAGGCATTACCAACAAAAAGGCGGCCCGCTTTATTTGCCGAAGTTCCTGCTGTGCCTTGTTCAACCGTTACTGCAAGTTCCCCATATTCAAGGGTACTGGGAGCGGTCGCACCAGTAGATCTAAAGATCTTAATCGTACTGGCCATTAGAATGATCCTCCGTTAATGTCTAAGTTTTTTGAGTTTCCAGGGGTTAACGTATTAGTAGCCACCCATTGATCAGTGTTTGCGTCATAGACTAAAACAGAACCATTCGTAACTGCACTAACGTCAGTATCACTCAAGCCACTTAGTGATCCACCAGCTACTCCAGTAGTGGTGGATTTAACTTTGATTGCAGATTGTTGACCGATGCGAACCTTGATTTCAGACATTTGTTTTACTCTCTAGTCACACCTTCTCTTACCAAAACAGATCCTTCAACAACTCTCTCCTTATTCCCATCGGAGGCAGTTAAAATTACATCATAAATGTAACGACCTGGTTTTATTCTTTTGGTTGTGGTGTCACTCAGGGTTAACTTGAGAGCACCATTCGTTCTATCTGGGAAAGACACAGTAAAACTATAAGATTTACTGCTAGAAGAATGTTTACGAAGTTGTGCTGAACCCGTATATCCCGTCAAATCAGAAGCACCGTTTGTGGTGCTGTTTTCTAAATTGAATGTTTGAGAAAAATCGACACCTTGATCGACCACCAAATTTACAACATATACAGCCATTCTTTAGAGTTAGTTCTTCTAGATGTATTTATAATTAGAGTTTATCAAGTAACTTATGTAGTAGAGATTTGATCTCGCCAATTTCATTTTCCATATTGTCAAGTCTCTGTTTTTCGTTCAGTTTCTCCTCTCTCATTTTGAGATAATCTTGATATGCGGTTTTGTTGGTATTAATCACCGCGTTGGTCTCCAGATCTCTAATGAGATCTGAATGACCTTCAACTTTTTTATACTCCATTATGCAAACGCGATTGCTCTAAAGTCTCTAAGTTTTGGTGCATATGCTTGGTTTGTACCAGTCATAATTACCTTGATTTCAAATCCAACAAATTCTGGCAGATTACTTGCAGTAAACTGATACTCACGGAAATCATCTGGATTGTTCGAAGCAGGTACAAGTCTGTCTGGTCTACCATTATTGAGTTTTGGATCAATAACCTGGTCACCAAATCCATCACCCGTCGTGTCGGTCATATTGTCATATCCAGGGAACAGTTCAAACTGAGCTTCCTGTGCGAGTGTATCTACTCTAAACAATCGATAGAGAACTCTAAAATCACTTGAAGGATGACGATAACCCGCAAATTTGACTTGCAAGAGTGTGGCTGGATTTTCAAGATTTACTCTCTTAGTGATGTAAACCGCCGCATTTGGATCACCAAATCTTTGATTTACTCTGTCATCGTCTGGGTAATTTGTAATCCTTTGGTCCAGTCTGTTTGTTGTTGTAATAACAGAAAGTCTGTCAATATCAATTACAGGAGAAACATTTTGATCTTCGGTATTGAAGACCAGTTCCATAGTAAAGGACTTACTACCAGGAAGTGATGTCAGTTGATTCTGTTCGTTAATCTTAGAAGCAACAATTCTAGGTGAAGTGAAGTAGTTTACCCCATTGAGACTTACATTCTCAAATCCTTGATCTTGGAATGAAGTTTCACTTCCATCAACACTTGTTCCAGAAACTGTTCTAACTCTTCCACTCAGAGAAGTGTCTCTTGGTGTTAAGAACTCCACAAGAGGAGTTACAGCTTCAAATTGAATGTTTTGAGTTGCCTTAGCTCTAGAGCCACCTGTGATTTCGGTTTCGGCAATTTTTAACTTGCGGAAACTATTTGTTCCATCTCTAACTGTTCCGACACCACTAGAAGATGTATCAACCTTAATGAAGTAACTATCGAGAGTGATTTCATTAGAATTATTAACATCAGCAAACGAATGCGTCTTGTTAATTCTTCTTAGAGAAACACCAGAAGATTCATACTTCTGAACAATATCACCAACTCTGTGGGTCTCTGCAACAGTATTATCAATTCCTCTAGAAACACCTGTGAGTAACTGAGGTGTGGTAGCTCCATTTACTCCAGTGTATGAGAGAATTTCATTATTGATCTTCACATAACCTGGGTTTGTAGATGAAACTCCGATATTCTCAAAACTAGAGAATACTGATACGGACCCAACACTCAAATCTGCGGTTGATGTATTGGAGTATTGTGCAGAAACAGTAGTCGTGGTTGTTACTCCAGTTACACCAGAGATTGTAACTCTATTATTTCTGGCGTGCATACCATGGTTTCTATGATTAACCTTAACATGCAGACCATCCTTATAAGTTTCTGTGTTATTGATGGCCGAAGGTTGCGAACCAGGCAATGTTGATGCGATGCCAACTGCATTCACTGTCATCAGTTCTGAGGATGTAGTGAATTCACCCTGAACCTTATCAAGAATGACGCTATTTGTTGCCGAAATAATACCTACATTGAATCTGGTTCCAGTTCCAGTCTCACCAAGAGTGCATCCCAGAACATCACCAACAGCGTATCCAGATCCACCACTAGTTACAGTTACAACACCAATAGAACCACTAGCAACTTGAATATTTGCAATTGCACCAGATCCATTACCAGTGATACTCGTCAAAGCAATACCAGTATATGTGAAGTTGGATGCGGAAGGTGTTAGACCAGTTCCAACTCTGTTGGTTGTAATTCCACCAGCTTCCGTTGCACTTGTATTGATCTTGATTGCACCAAGAGACTTAACAAGATTTCCTTCGGCCGTTCTATTACCAACCTGAGTAAACTTAGATCCAACACTAAAGTCTCTGGTAACAACGGTGCTACCAAACCCAACGTTGATTTCATGAGAATAGAACTCAAGAGGTTGTGGTCTTAATCTGGCAGTTTCAAACTTACCAACGCCAAGTTCTGGGTTATAGAGTTTGAGAGTTCCAGGGCCAGGGACGAAAGAACACTTGTTAAGAGTGAACTTAAGATCTTCAAGTTGACTTGGATCCCAAGTTGAACCATTTTGTGATTTAAACAATGAACCCATATAAGGTTGTTGAGAAACAATAGTTCTCTCACTTTCAGGAAGACTGACTGTAGACAGGTCCTCTTCACCCATTCTGGAGATATAAACCCTGTAGTTATTAGATGCGGAAAGAAGAACAAGTGCGTATTCTTTCTTACCAGCAAGATAAACAGGAGATGGGAAAGTAAATCTTGTGGCTACCGTCCCATCCTCAGAAACACTGATCTGGGATGGTTCATAAACAACTTCACCAAAAGGAACAATCGTATTTGTAGGCAGACCAGTTTGCATTGTTCTGATCTGCAGAGTTACGGGAATATTTGCATCTTTTGATTGGAAGAAGATATCGCAAGAAGAAACAAATACACCGTTATCATCGACAACTTCAAATGATTCTGCAAGAGGATCGTACCACTGGTTCTGTGCAACGGTTCTCTCTTCAAATGATTGAGTTTGAACCGTTCTAGTAACAGTTTGATTGGTTACTGTGCTATCGGAGACCGTTTCTCTCTGAACGTCAACATTTCTAATACCAACCACATCTTCCTGAGTAGTATCAAGAGCACCTTCTGCGCGGAAAGAAGTTTCTGCGGTTGAAGGATTATCACTTGGGCTGAGTGAGTTAACTGAACTACTTGTAATTCTGAAGGTCTTAGTGCCCGTTGTAAATTGTGGAGTCGTTGGTAATGTTGAATTAGGAATGAATAGAGTTCCAATCAAGGCACCTTTTTCGTCACTAATCAACCTTAGATCCGTTACAGTTGCTTCAGCACCACTTGTTTGTCCAACAAGTCTCATATTTGTTGCAACATAACCAGTAAATGTTCCAAGAACTTCTTGTTGCAGAGAAGCGGTGTCAACATTAAGTACTGTACTGGTTGCTGAGTAAGTTGAACTGAGCCCAACAGTATCAGAATATGGATTTACATCATAGATGATTGATGGTGAATTGTATGCACCATACTTGTGATTTGTTTGTGCAACCCTGAATGTAATCTCTGCATTTGTTCCGTCAACTGTACCAAGTGGCATAGTTCCTTTAACAGTTTCGCCGACTTGGAATACTCCCTGAGTCATTGAGATTTCAAGAAGTTTTGGTGTTACATACTGAGTTACATCTTGATCTTCAAAGAAGACATAGAAACGTGTTCTTGGTTTGATTCTGTTTGATACAAACTCGATGTTTCTAGATCTTAAGTATGGAATAAGTTCTCTACTGATGAGTCTTGTCCCAATTGATCGAGTATCAATTCTCTCACTGGCTTGCAGTTGAATACCAGATCTAGTAAGTCCGCGATCAACACTGATATTGAGTTCACTATTAACCAGGAAACTATCCTGCATAGTGACTTCTCTTGTTCTAGAAACAAGACCTTGACTTTCTGTTGCTAACTGTTCTCCACCTTCAGTAAATCCACCTCTCCAACCAGTTGCACTTAAAACTTCTGATGACTGAATTTCTCTTGAGAGTTCTGTGGTGCTTGTATCAACAGAGCTCCACTCTTCTTGCCATGAACCCCAATCAATTGGAGCCAATCCAGTATTGGGATCTACAGAGAAGGTGTCCATGAATGATTGATATCCACCCTCAAGAGTGATGTTATTAACATCAAGGCGTTTTTCCTCTACCCAGACATCACTCGCTGGATTCAATTGAGCAACACCAACCCAGTTAATAACTGCAAATGGGTTTACATTCTCAGTTCTAGTGGCAAATCTTTGTTTAATAAACTCAGATTCTGAATAGTTAAGAGTTACTACATCTCCAGTTCTTCTAAGCGCATTTGATTGAAGATCGGTTACTTGTGTGAGATCAACGTTTGGATTTGCAGTTGTTCCAATACCAATTACTTGTTCGGAACCAAGAAGAAGATCAATTCCATGAGTATAGTGCATGGGTCTAAGTTGACCTTGAGCCTTGTCAATGGATGATCTAAAGTTTGGATGTCGAATATTGTGAGATGAGTGACCTCTAAAATTATCAACAAAGAAACCAGACTTAAATCTATCAAGGCCTGTTACAGAGTCTCTAATGTTTAAATTGGCAGTGTCTGTTTCAAGGAGTGAAAGTTGTGTATAGAATTCAATATTCTTAATCCTTGTTTCAAGTCTAGAGATATCAAACATTGTATATCTCTTGTGTTTTGCAAGAACAACCGCAGTTTCTTTAGACGCATTATGCAGATATGGTCTGTTGTAAATTGTAGCTACGGTGAATGATCCCGCAGGACTTTCTGGAGCGACAGGAGCTTCAGATGGTGATCCTTTTTTGATCTCAAAGAATCCATCTTTAGAGAGGAAAATCTTATCAATTCTAGGGAGATAGAATGAATAACCAACGGTTAGTGTTTCTTCTCCAACAAGAATATTTGGTACATATGATCCAGAAGAGCTAAAATCTCTAAAGTCATATTCAAAAGGACTATCTGTATCGGAGGAAGTGTTGTAGTTCTTAACTCTTGGTCTTATATCAATATAATCCGTAACGGGTTGACCTCTAAAGGATGTCAAATCATCTTGATATGTATCTGGAGAATAACTATTAACAACACCAAGATCTCCAGTGTTACCAGAATCTACAGTGTAATGATCGAAAACGATGGCCAATCTCTTCTTTGGTTCTGGAGAATCAGAATTTCTGATGATTCTAGCATAATCATAAAACTCTGGTCTTTGTCCATTGTCGAATGTGAAGTTGGTGACAATGTTTTTGTCACCGATGATTACAGAAGATACTTCTCCAGTAATTCCAGAAGATTGGAAAATTACACTCTCACCCACAACGAATCTTAGTTCATTTTTGTAAACGATATCAACGTTACCCGCGGCTGATGTAACAACTCTAGCAACTGCACCACTAGTGGATCCAACCACCAATTCACCTTGAAGTGTATTAGTAAGGTCCGAAGATCTATTTACTAATGCGATGTTTGGAAGAATTGGGTTAGATGTAGTGCTTGATTCAAATACCGCATGTACACGAAGACCGTCAGGAACATTTAGACAAATTTCATTATCCTGAACTCTGGTTCCGTAAATTGCATTGTATGTTAACCCATCATTGAAACTGGTATTAGTCGATCCAGAATAGTCATACTTTGATCTAGAAACAACCAGTTTGCCACATCTAGAAATACTCTTTTTCTGTGGTTTTGTGTCTATTTTCTTGAGAGTGCTAACAAGAATTGCATTTGTATCTGAAACCTTACTCAAACCAACAAGAGTTACTGTCTTGAAAGTAGAATTAAATGTGACTTTCTGTGAATTTAGAGATTCAACAGTTCCATCAGAATATACGAGGTTATATCTTTCTTCATCAAATGGTTGGAAGAACTGATTTGTTTCTGATACAGTGACAGACCCTCTGTTACTGGAAACATTAAGAGAGAACTGTCTTCTAATTTGCAGTTCAGAATTACTCAGGTCTACATTTGAAATGTAAGATTCTGGCAGCCTCGTTGTGAGACTGGAATTTTTCGAATTGATCAGATTTGGTCTGAGAAGTGTGAAGTCGCTTGTCTGGATTTCTGTTGTGGTGAGACCTCCATCACAAACTCCACTTACACTAGCTCCAAGTGAAACAAGAGTAATGGTTGATCCATCAGATGAAAGAGATCCAACTCTATTGAATGTTGGATCAGAGAAACCACTTCTGTTGTAAGTTACAATATCGCCAGTTTTAATTCCAACAGAGAATCTATTTCCTGGAGCGGTTACAATACCAGCTACTCCAATAGTAAAGTTGGTTCCAACTGGAGCAAAAGAAAATCTATTAGAAAGAACGGTATCAGCATTAAAAGTATTGATGCCAACAGTTTGATAGATAGACTTTACATCATCAAAAGAATACTCTCTAACGGAAGTAATGACTCTACTATCTTGAATACCATTAATGATGATTGGTTCATCATTAATAAATTGTCCGTTTGTGGATGTGAGTGTAAGTGATTGAGAAGAACTTACATTATTCTTCAAAAATCCTTTGGCACCACTTCTTGCACCTTCAATCAGTGCAGGTGTGGTTTGAGTAAGATTAGAACTTACCGTTACTTCTGTGAATGTTTGAACATCATACAAATATACATCATACTTAGATGCATCATTGGAATATGTAGATGACTCCAGTTTATAATCATAAACTTTGGCATTTCCAATTTCTGCACCAGAAGCCGTTCCACCTACAGTCCCAACTCTTTGATCTCTAAGACTTACAACAGCAGTAGTGCCGAAACCAACGACAGGTGATCCAAATGCGTTGTTAATCTTGAGATAACTTACACCATTAAAGACAAATGATGCAGTATCAATGGTCTTTGCATCTCTTGGTTTTTCTACATCAATATATGATGTATTGAGTTTTTCGATATCATATCCCCTAACATATGCCTTACCAGGAGAAACCTGATACAACATCAAATCATTACTTGGTGTGCCACCTTGAGCCGTTTTTTGAGTTGGTAAATAAACACCACCATTACCCTGTCTGTTATTCAAAGACTCTTTAACAGACACTTGGAATGGTTTCACATAGTAATCACCACTTTCATCAAAAGTTCTTCTAGCTAACTCATCGCGGATGAGATTATAATCAGTTTTCTTAACAAACTTCTGTGTTCTTCCATTTTCTAATCTAATCAGTTCAATAAAATTCTCATCATTAAACTCATCAAGACCTTTCTTGATCAGTGTTGTTGTAATTTGGAATCTGTCTGCACCAGGAGCTGTTGCATTAGAGAAACCAGCTGCGTTATCAAATAGACTTGGGTCATCATAAGCAGTTACAATATTTTCATCGATGAAGAGACCAACTCTATAGTTTGGAGTTGCATCATATTGATCGAGAATAACCGTTTGGGATAATACTTTTACAAAAAATCCACGAATAAAGTATACACCTTCTTGAATTGCAGCTGCGCAACCAGTGGAAGTTGCATTTGATGCAATACAAGTAGCAAATGGATTATTAGATGTGATGCGGGAAAGACCGTACTCAATATTCGTATCAGTGATTAGGTTTTCTCCATCAGAAAAAGTTTCAGTGGAGAAATCACTACCCGACTTAGAATATTTTACATAAAGTGTATTATTGCCTCTTTCAGAATCCTTATCTAAAAGGTAATTTACTACAGTGGCTTCTACCCCAGACTGAGAACCTCTAATTTTCTTACCGACAAGTTGTTCAAGATACTCTGATAGTGGAATACCAAGGAAAGTATCATTTAACTCCACTGCGTAATACAGTGGGTCATATGCAATTTGACCAGGAATAACTACGGAACCTTCTTTGAAGAAGTGTTGACCAAATCTCTCAATTTGATTTTGGAGAATTGTCTGTAGCTGAGTTAATTCTCTTGCCTGTACTGGACTAGCGGGTTTAAAAAGTACCCGATTAAAGTTCTTGTCTTCATTAAAGTCATCATAATACGGAGAAACATTGAGGTTAGTCTCTTGGGGCATTTTCTTAGAACTCTAATACGATTTTGATGTCTTCTTTCTGAGTGGCACTGCGTTGAATCGCTGCCCTGTTATCTATGTATAAGATCTCACCAGAATATTTTTGAACTTCTGGTAAAGCAACACCTTGAACAAAACTTTGTCCAAGTTGAACTGATGCAGATCCAACAGTCGTTGCAGTTCCAGGATTTGCGGAAGTACCAAAACTAGTTTCGATACCAAGAGCATTTCCACCCGTTTGCCCACTGACCACATATGTTCCACCAGCACCAATTTGCGAAGTGAAATCTATACTTCTAAACCCATACGCAGTTGACCCAAGGCCAACTGGTGTATACAATTTCAAAACACCAGTTGATGAATCCCAGTTAGCCACATAACCAACTGCCGTAGATCCAACACCAATCGTTTGATAAACTGGAGTATCTACGGTATATGTAGTGTCTGCAATATCACCACCAGTTAAGTTTCTCAGTTTTAATGCTGTTAAAGCACTTGCTCTTGATTGAGTGAGTAAACTACCAGCTGGAGTAAGTGGATTATTGATGACACCCACTCTTGCAAAATCATTTCCAGTGATAAAATCGGGGTTTGAAGAGTCGTTTTCGTAACGAGAATAGAGAAGAACTCTAAAAGCACCCAATTCTTTGTAAATATCATATCCATGTCCACCTGGGGGAGGAGTAATAACTTCAAATTGGGCTACAGATGTTGTACCAACACCAACTGCGGAGAGACCTGCAATTGCACCACCAGTCTCAGCACCAGGGGCACCAGGATAAAATTGAATTGTTCCTCTGGTGTATCCAGTGCCACCGTTAGTAATCGCAACGTTGGACACTTTACCCTGAGAATTTACAGTAACACTAGCCTTACCACCAGTTCCATCTCCTAGAATTGGAATATTGGAGAAAGTAGTAGAGATTGGTTGATAACCTCCACCAGCATTAACAATCAATGCTGTCTCAATTTTTCCATCAACTGCATTATTTTTTACGTCGGCCGTATCTCCAGTTCCCCAATCTCCTGGGACTGGAATGAAATCAATTGAGTCAAATTTGATAATATCTGATGGATTAATCGTGTACAGATATTTCCAAACATATCCATCACCACTAGTTCCTGCCGATCTTGGTTCAAGACTAGTAAATGTTGGTTCATCAAGAGATCGAGCTCCAAGTGGATTCTCTGGAGTTTGACCGTTGTTAATACAAAGATATACTCTGTACTGACTATTCACCACATAATACTTTGCATCATAGAGGTTAGTCGATGATGTTTGAGGACTCAAATTTGTCCTGGTATAGTTGTTTTTGTACATTTCATAGACAGTTCCAGATGTCCATGTGTACTTTTTAACTAATCTCTTTACATCACTCGTAGTGAGTTTTTTGAGAGCGATCATGGTATCATAATCGTCATTATACTCTCTAAACCCATCTTTAGGAGCTGGTGTATTGGTATTCCAATCAGTAGTACCATACCCAGCACCTACGTCCTGAGAGTTTGGCAATCCAATAAAAGTGTAATAGGACTGCGAAGTGTCCGCTACACCAGCGACGAAATTCGCAGCATTTAATATTCTAAATTGATCTGAAATAATCGCGGGCATTTTATTAGACAGACTTTTTGTTTTATTTATGATGTCTGATCAAAGTCACTATAGTTTTCACTGAGTTTTTCAATTCTAACTACCACAGGAGCAGTTGTTAGTCCAGTATATCCATTTTGATTGTCAATAGTGAACGACTGTGGATTTAAGACATCTCTGGTGAAACTGTGGAATCTTCCCCAACTGTAGTTGGCGATTTTTGGAGAAATACTAGTTGTACCAAGTCCAGCCAAAGACCGAACATTGGAGTAAACCGTAACAATACCAGAATTTGAAGTTACCACTTGATCTGCACGATAAACATTGTCAATGAATGTTGTTCCAACACCAATGGCACTATTATCAACGTTAATAGATGTTAATCCATTACCAACTACAGAGTTTGTGACAACATAGTAGTAACCAGTTTGAATTCCACTCTTTGTGATACCACCAAATCCAGCTTGTTCAAGGAAAGAACTTGAATCAAGTTCAAATTGAACCATTGGACTGATAGTTCCAACTCCAGTTGCACTAGTTCCAACTCCAACGACAAGTCCATAATCACCGTCACATTCAACACTAGTAATGGTTTCAATCGTAACTGGTTCTACAGAGATTAGAACCTCTACGGACTTAGTTGAATCATACCCAAATCCTCCATCATTTACGGTGATGTTGGATATTGTTCCAGCGGCCGATACTGTTGCAGTTGCAGCTGCAGAAACAGTTTCAGGAACACTGTATGCAATATTCGATGACAAGCCAACTGTTACCAGTTTTCCATCACCAAAAGTTAATCCATTGTAATCGGTTCCAACACCAACAAACTTCTTATACCAAGTGTTTGTATCTACGGAATTAAGAACCATTCCACTCTGCCCAATTGCAACCCAAACGTTGTCATTGTAGTAGACTGAATTTAAGTTGAATGTTGACCCAGAAGAAACAACACTCCATGTCAATCCGTTGTCAGTTGATCTTACAACGGATCCAGCTGCACCAACGGCAATCCACTTATCATCTGCATAGTGAACATCATTAAGTCTTGTTGTGATTGAAGTGGTTGTTACACCAGTCCAGATCTCACCATTTGTAGATCTAAGAATGGATCCATTATCACCAACGGCAACAAATAGATCACCACGACTGTCAACTCCACGGAGATTTTGTGAAGAATACTTGCTTGTAATTACAAAGGCGGTTCCAAAGCCGGAAGATCCTTGTTCTGTAAAGACGATAGTTCCAGCAGCTCCAACAGCAACACCTTTTGTAAATCCACCAGAGAAAGCGTTAAGATCTTGAGTGAGTGCAGTATCAGAATACCTGTATAAGAACCCGTTTAGAGTTCTACTGTATATCGTTGATTTATTAAAGGTAGAGAAATCAGTACTGATTGCAACCGTTCCACCGAGACCAACAGCAATAATCGTGCTTGATACTCTATCAACTCCAAAGAATGTTCCAAATCCAGTAGTTCCAGTATCATTCCAAGATACGGCATCGGAAGACGTATTAATTCCAGATGTTGTTCCTGCGGCAACAAATACACCAGAATAGTAAGTTACATCATTGTATTCAACATCAGTGTTCGAAGTTGATTGTGTCCAAGTTTTACCAATCTCCTTAATTTGTTGATAAGTTGTTGCAAAAGAAACTGTTGGAACAGTTTCATATCCAAGACCAGAGTCTGTTACAGAAATTGAAGAGATGGTTCCACCAGCCGAAACTGTAACTGAAGCATCTGCCTGATCCACATTGTTATCTCTAATTATCTTGATACCAGGGCCAGGAACTCTGTTTCTATTTGTTCTATTATCATATGCACTAAAGATTGGGAATGCATTTTCAACAAAAAGAACATTGGAAGAAACACCAACATTTTGAATAATTCTAGTGGTTGGTTGTAGTTTTGCAATTAGAGAGGTTCTTGACTTAGACAATTCCTGACCATCAATGATCAAATCACTGGTTTGTTTTTCCCAAGAAACCATTCTTGTGAAAGTTGGATCGGTGTTAATGCCAACACCACCATACAAGTTGGTTTGAACCTTACTCACTCCAGTAATGTCAGTTACAGTTCTTCTTAATTGTTGTACAAAGTTTTTCTCTCTCTGAAGTTGAAGTTTGTCTCCAGTTTTAATAGTTTGAATTGTAGTACCACCATCATCCACGTCAGTGTTAGATCCTCTGAAAAATATGACTTGGAGTTTACTGCCAGCTTTTGGTGCTTCAGTAAATTCAATTTGAGTACCACCATTGAAAATGTAATTCTCTCCAGGTCTTTGAAGAACATCATTCAAAACAACAAGCAAATTATTAGCCGGTGCAATAGAAGTATCATTTGAACCAATGTTTATGATTTCTTGTAAGAGACGGGTTCTAAGTGTGAATACTTTTCTAGACCCATTAAATTCATTGGAGAAATCATACAGTGGTAAAAGTTGACCAAAACTAAATCCAGAGAATTTGTCATTATATGTCTCATCTACAGTAAATGTAAATGCACTGAATCCTGCACCAACATTTGAATCTGTTGGAATACCGGCAACTGTAAGAACATCGCCATTGGCATATCCAATTCCACGATTAGTGATATCAAAGTCAATTACACTACCACCAGTACCAACTACAATTGTCGCTTTAAGACCGCTGCCTTGACCGCCAGTAAACGAAACATTTGAATATGCTGTTGGAATACCAACAATAATAATTGGCGGAGTTGTAGATGCATATCCAGTGCCGCCACTTACAGTAGTAATTCCAGTAACAGTTCCAGCTGAACCAACGGTTGCAGAAAGAACAGCGGTGGATCCAATTCCAAGAGGATTCAAGACTTGAATACTAACAGAATCGGAAGATCTATAACCAGATCCACCACCAGTTACGGTAACAGATTCAATAGAACCAGCACCATTAATAATTGCAGTTGCTGCAGCCGCAACAAGGTTCTGATATCCAGATCCAAATCCTACAGTAACACGATTTACAATTCCGCCTCTAGGGAGACTTTCTCTATCATCTCCACTAAAGAAGATAGATGCACCAATACCAGGATCTTGTCTTTGATCCATTGTATAATCGACAATCGGTCTCTGGAAGATGTTGTTGATTAGAACAACACCATTATTAATAACTTCTCCAGATCCTCCATTACCAGATTTGGTGGTTACAATTCCTGTAACATCTTGATCATTTTGTTGTAGTGTAAACGTCTTTCCAATACCAGTAAATCCATCCGAGATATCATCAAATACGAAGTTTGTTGTTGGATCTTGTCGGTTAAAGATACGTCCAGCAAAACTGGATTGTGTAGAAATACCAGGTTGTAGAGTGTTGACACCTACAGGTCCATATGGAGGATCAATGAAGTGAATTACATCTTTAACGATGTGGAAATCACCGGCTTTCATGGTAACAGCCGCACCGACTGTGTGTGCAGCAGCTGAACTACCAAGAACACCGCGATTTACAGCAAGAACATTTGTTGATCCAAATCCAACAGTAGTAATCTGCAAGATTTCACTGTCAATTTCAAGAAGATCGTTAACAGTAATAGATGTAACTCCAACAACTTTAATCGTAGTTGATCCAACACCTACGGCTTCAGTAAGAGCGACACCAACGTTCCTCTTATAAAGAGGCGACTGAATAATTCCATCAAGATCAATGATAACTCTATTATCTGGGTTAATTACATCGAATGAATGTAAAGATCCAGTTCCAACTGAACGGAATGTAAGTGGTTCGTTGTTAGTGACAGCAGTGTTTAATCCAGCCAAAGAGAAGTTATTGTTGTCAATCTTGATGACAAAGAGTTGACTTGGTAAGAAACTTGTGGAAACTCCACCGATAACTTTGTTTGTGGTTTCAATACCAACTCTATTGTTTCCATATACTTCATTACCAGGATCATATTTAATTTTCTCACCAGTTTGGAAATTATGATTATTAATTCTAATAATAGAAGATCCTACGGAAATTACAGAGGAGTCGGATCCATCAAACGCCTTGGTGAATGGAATTTCACTTCCGTTATTTGTAGTAAGTCTAAATGATGTTAGACCAACCAGTAAAGCACTTGTAGTTGTTCCAATTCCTGTGAAACTTCCAGAGATATCATCAATATTATCAACTTTGTTAGAAACAATATTGATAAATGTGGTAATCTTTTTGTTTTGGAATGTAATAAACTTAGAAAGACCGTTGGAAATTGTTTCTTCTGAGGCAATGTCAAAATCATCTCTAGTATAGAATGATTTCAAGGTATCAATGTTAATAAACAGGGAAGTATTAGCTGCACCAGCAGTAACTCTTAAGTCTCTACTTCTAGCAAAACCGGCAGTAGAATTGGAAGAAATTACAAGATCGGAGAACTTCTTATATCCTGTTGGGTGAATAATACTTTCAACGGGATCCTTCCAAGTTTTTTCCTGAACCTCACTTTTAATAGAATATGAGAAACCTTGGTAGTAATCATTATCTTCCAGTTTTTGGAAGTCATTATTTAATTTACCAGTGTCTTTTTGCCAACCCTTTGGTCTTTCGGCTTTATATCCAGTGTTGAAGAACTTCTCATATGATCTTACATCAACGACTGTTCCTTCTGCACCAGAAACAGATCCCTTGATAACATGCCCATTTCTAATTTTAGAATTCGTATTTTCAATTCGTAAAGTATTTGTGATGGAACTGTATCCATCATTTTCAAACACAACACCAGACCCATTTGATCCATAGGTGACATTTTCACCACTCAAGAACTCATCAGCTTCTACCTTTACATCAAAAGTTGGCAGATCTCTTCGTCTAATGACTCTACCAGCACTATTATCTGGATCAAAGGTTCCACCAGTGGTTCCAAGTCCAGTAATTGAATAAGTAATTTGTGCCGTGGTTGGATTTCTAGTAGCAACAGTAAAGAACACATAGTCATAATCATCAGAATTATATCCACCAGTTGTTAGAGGAGATGTTGTAACTCCAACACCTTCTACAAAGATCTTGTCCCCAACCGCAAATGGGAAGTTGGATCCATCTGCAGCCCAACCACCTGTAGGTTGAGAGATTGTTAAGAAATTAGTTGATCCATTTGAAGACGCGGTTACAATACCGACACCATTACTGTTTCTAACCGCAAATATTCTTGCGGGATTAGAAACATCATTAAATCCACGAGCACTACTAAGAATATCAACAGAATCAACCGATGTTCCTTCAAGATTTGCACGAAGTTGAATATCTGGTCTACCAGCTACAACGATATCTGGAGGTGTCAGATAATTTCTTCCAGTCGTTACAACTCCAACCTCAGTAATCTTATAGTTCTTCGTTAGAGTAACAAAATCTGGAATATCAATCGTTGGTTTTACCGATTTGTCTGACGGATAATCAAAACCAATCTTTACAACTTCATCAAATCTTGATTTGCCAATGTTTTCATCATAAACACGAAGAACAGCATTGAAACCTGAGGTTGTTCTTACGGTGCTGATTCCAGGAGACTTCTCATAACCAACACCAGAGAAAGTAACGTTAACTTCATTGATTGGACCAACAGTTGTAGGTGAGTTAGTTACATATTTGAAAGTAGTAATTCCAGATGATGTATATGAAGAAGATTCTGGTTTTTCCTCAACTTGATACTTGTATTGAGTAATAGAAGTTGTTGTAATTCCAAAAGTTCCAGAATATACACTATTGGTAACTACGATTTTGGAACCATTGACGACATCTTTATCAGGAACACTATCTCTCTTTGATACATCAATGGTATCAAGATTGGTTGGGATTAATCTATAGTATAGAACAGAAGGAACATTTCCAGAAAGTTTGAGATTTACCAAAGATCCGGCCGAACCAGATGTTCCACTTCTAGTTACTTCGGTACTAATACCAAAACCATCATATCTGTTGATGAAGTTTTGATCCTCAAAGAACTCAAGTCTAAGATCTGACAAACTGCCATCAGAAACAGCAAATCCAATAGTTCTGCCTCTAGTGGCAGTTATCAAAGGATTAATCTTTGCAATCTTGTGAGTACCAGATCCAAAAGTTGTAATACCAATATAATTGTCGTTAAATCTTACAGCATCAGTGTAATTTGTTGACAGTCTGAATCCATTATCATCGACCTTTTTAATATAATATTCGCCTTTGTTGATAAGAGGTGATGCTGGATTTGATGAAATATAAAGTACTTTGTCACCACTCTCAAACTCATGGTTATTGATTGTAATAATAGAAGATGAAGTACCGACTCCTACAGCAGAAGTTGTAAAATACTTTGGATCTACAATTGTTCTTCTAGCAACAGTATCATATTCAATAGATTTGGATAATGTAGAACTTGGTAGAACATTTACCGTTACTTTATCATTTGTTCTCAAATTGTGGCTAGTACTAGTACCAACGGTGACATCATATCTCTTTACAGAACCAACATATTCTTTATTCTGTGTTGTAAATGAATGTTCTACGCCAGTATCATTTTGAACTGGTAAGAAGTATAGAGATGTTGAAGTTGTTCCAATTCCAGCTTGAGTTGTTGTGATACCAAGGAGATTTTGACCTTTATTAACTGCATATACAGTTTGACCATCAACAAGATCAAATGGATTTGCTAGGTTTAAAGTATTCGATACAGTTAAAGCTACTCCAACAAGTCCTCTACCATAGACCAGTTTTTCTCCAGTTCTAAAACCATGATTTGTAATCGTAATACTATTGTCCGCAGTAGAGCCAGAGGGAGGTAATTCATGATTTGCAAGGATTGTTCCATCGTTTGATTTTACCCGTATTACAGTAGTTGTTCCAACCCCAGCAACAGACTGAACAACTACTGTTGTCCCGATACCGATAGAATTTTGTGGATTAAATACAATCTTCTTATTTGGATCAATAGACAGATCGGTTTTAACGCCAACGATAAAGGTAAACTTCCGTTCATCTACCGTCAACAGTTCACCAGCCGCATGGGAAGTTACAAGTCCTGCTTGACGACGAACTCTATAGTTATTATTTCCACGATCAATAGACAGAACGCGAAGTCTTTCTGGGGTCGATCCTACGATTAATACATCGTCCACAGAAATTGCATCAGATGATCCAGAAAGTTCCAGGTTGAGGGTTGTGGTAATTCCTGTTACACCACTTGTACCAATACCAACATCAAGTCTAGCTGTTACAGAAGAAACTGCAATTGTTCGTACACCTTCAATAAAACTGAGTTCACCAGTTCCAATACCACTTACAATTACAATATCATTGTTTGACAAATTATGAGAAGTTGTTGCAATACCAGTTACAACTTGATTATTATAGTTAAATGCGATGTTAGAGACCGTAGTTTCTGCATAGGAAATTTGATTAATTCCTTTTCCAACAACCGTTTTAATTTTTGCTGAAGCGGAGTTGCCACCAGATCCTTGATTGTTAAATACCAGTCTTTCTCCAACTTTATATCCTTCACCACCATCAATTACGGTAACTGTACTAATACCGATAGGTTTGATAGATCTTACTGAAAGTTCTGTGGATTGTAAATTGTCAGTGACAAGATAATCATATTCAGATCCTACAAATCCAAATTTATATGGATATGTATTTCTTACAAGATTACCACTATTCAAAATAGGAAGAGATTGAATAGAAGATGGTTGATCATTAAATGAATTCTTCTTAAACTTAAATCCATTTAATACATATGGGAATAGAGGTTCCCTGTTACTTACAAACGGAATTTCAGAACTATTTGATGCATTAATTGTGCAGAAATATGCATATATCCCATTGGGATATTCAGGAGTCTTACAGAATCTACCATTATATTCATCTAAGTCTCCATCAGCTGTATAATTCCAATCATCTACAAAGAATCCAAGAGGATATATCGATGTTGGTGGTCTGTTTGACTTAGTATCTAAAGTATAACTTGGGATCAATCTACGAACAGTTCCACCAGTTGCTGACGAATATCCATATGGACCATAGATAGGTGATCCATCATAAGCCCAACCAACAATAGGTGAGTGAGAAACTGTTGACTTTTCTGTAAAATTATTTTCGATATTATCACCAAGAATCAATCTCAGTTTTCTTGATAAGTATGCATGAGTATACTTACTACCATAATCTGTATTTTGGCTTGGAACAACGATGCCATCATCATTTTCATTAATAGTCTTTTTGTACTTTTGTACAAGATCGACATTCCATTCCTTGACATCAGCTCTAAATTTAGCACCACTGCCGACGGGAGTTACTGTAACAGTTGTGTCTCTTTGTAAGTAACCTACTCCCTTATCTACGATGGTTATGGATGTGATGACACCATTAGTGACAGTAGGCAGAAGTTTGGCATACTTTCCACTTCCATTGATAGTTAATGTTGGAGGAGTTACATATCCACCACCACCAGACTTAATTAGAGCTTGATTAATTTCGCCATTTAGAACTACGACATCAATCTCAGCTCCACTACCATTAGAAACGGTTACATTGGGTCTTCTATGTACGTTAAACGTATCAGTTACTCCATATCCACTTCCAACGTTTGTAATTTGAACATCACTTATCGATCCAGTACAAACAGGTTTAACTCTGGGATTTGAAATAGAAGTATTTGCAACACCAGAAACTACATCAATACTTACATTGATGTCTGGATACTTGAATGTATGTGTACCAGCTCCAACAGATCTAAGGTTAACAAAACTATTCTTGTCAAAGTTTTGAACTGTGGATGTTGTACCAATACCAGCGTCAGCAACTCTAAATCTGTTTGTATCTACTTTAAGGACATAATAATTCGTCGATGCAGAAAGACCTTCAATTACACTTCCACTTGAAGAATACTCAACAAGATCTCCAGATTTAAATCCATGGTTTCTAAAATACACATAGTCATCAGATGTGTTAATACCGCTTCTAATATCGTCAGAAATTGAAGATGGTGGATAGATTACAGAATTTACAGTTGTTTTTCTGTTTGAATATCCAGATCCAGAATTTTCAATTACAATTTTATCGATTACATTTCTTTCAGTTGTGGCTCTAAGTGTATTAGTACCAGCAGACTTACTTGTCAGGTTGATTGGATTTGATCCAGCCAAAGCATCATCATATCTGTTCATTAATTGAACAATTGTATCACTTACCTTATGAACATAATAAAGTGATCCATTAACAAGACCACCAACGGAAGCATAGTTGTCTGCCTTACTATAAACTACAGATTCACCATTAAAGAAGAGGTGATTTGATCGGAATATAATTTGATTACCAGAGGTATTAACATCAATATCTGCATTAAATGTTTTTGTGTTTCTCTGTGGTCTAAGTCTTGCAGAGGCTGTTGCACCAGAACCATTACCACCAGTAATTTTTACAGAGGGAACTCTTTTAATATCATATCCACCATAAAGCAACTCAATAGACTTGAAAGTTCCATTTTCAACAACTGCATATGCAGTTGCTCCAGAACCAACCGTATCACTAATGTGAATGTTTGGTGGATTGTTTACATCATATCCAGATCCACCATTTTCAACATCGATATTCTCCACTGATCCGTAATAGATCGAATCTCCAGATCTATTTGAAAGAATTTCAACACCATTGTTGAACATTCCAATATTTTCATTTTTAAGGGGTTTATCAAATTCTTTAAGTTCTGGTGTTACAGGGAACTCTCTTAAGAAATTTTGATATTGTAGTTTTGTATTAGAAAGTTCTAGTGGAAGGATGTAATGGGTTGTGCCAGCTGCAGTAAGACTGATAAATCTCTTGAAAGATGCATCAGAAGAACTATTCGAAAGAGAAATCGTATCTGTATCAATTCTAGTTACAACATAAGTGGTTCCTGATATCAGTCCACCAATCGCACTAGTTTCGGAAGAATACTTAATCAAATCTCCATTGTAGAATCCATGATTAACAATACCAATAGTAGTTCCACTTACATCACTTGATTGGAAGGTTTTTCTTCTATTAGTTGCATAAATTCTATACGATGGCAAAGAGCCAGAAGTTACATAGAACTTTTGTCCATCAACATGGGAGTACGTGTTTTGAACATTTGATAAAAATGCAGATACACTATTTGATGATGAATTACTAGAAGCAAAATTTAGATTTCTTCTTACACTATATGTTTTAGATGTATTAATAGAACCAGAGGTTATATTAATTTTAAATTCAAGTGAACTAATAACTTGACTTACTGTTCCCTCAACATTTGATGGAATTGCAGAACTCTCATCAATAAGAGTTACCGAATCCTCCAACTGAAGAAGGTGTGGGCTAACAGTAGTAACGTTGTTAGTTACTGTGTTAATAACCGATTTGTTAGTATCAACTCTTTTTGCAACTTTAGTTTTGGTTTTTAAGTTGTGTAACCAAGAATTCAGTCTATAGTTATTAGATGATGATACATTACCTAGTTTTTTTGGTACAATAACATCATTTGAACGCAGATAACCAACGTCGTCCAGATCAACACCAGAAACAACCGACGTTAGTCTAAAGTAGACTGGTTTTGTGGAATCGCCATCTTCAAATGCATATACGGTTCTCAATCCTCTTACAAATTCCCCATCAGAGTAAGAAGATGTGATACCTGTTACACCAAAGAACTGATTTGAAGATTTACTTGTATAGGTAGCAATTCCTACCGTTTGACCAGCACCAACGTACAGTGATCCCGTGTTTCCAAAACCAAGGGTTGAATCTACGGTCACCACCGTTGCGCCAATGGCTACATTTTTCAATAAAGTAGAAGAACCAGTTACAACAAACTCACCAACTTCAGATCCCTTACTCAAACTAATGAGATAATACTCTTTATTATTTCTCTGTTGTCTCTGAATATTAAATATCGACCCAGTTACTCCTTCGTTATCAGTTTGATACAAGGTCTGTCCAATAACCTTTGTTGGATCACCGCTGATAGCTTCTACAATTAAATCATCAGTTACTAGATAGTCTGCATCAGATGGTGCAATCAAATATTCAATTGGTTTAATAACTTCCGATCTCTCATTGTAGAGAACGTTGAAAAGAATTTTTACGGCTTCATCCGTTCCCTTCGAAGCGTAAAAATCTTTAGCCTGACGTAAGAAATTAGCTTTGTCTACTGCATTATCGAGGGTTCTATCCTCAAATCCAGGCAGAAACTGTTCTTTTGTCTTCTTCCAAAACTCTTGCAGAAAAAGATTGCTGAGATTTTGAACCCTAGCTGACGTAATGTGATCAGATGCGTCAGAACTTGTGAATACCAGACTTTCTGGTTGATTTGATTTATGTAAACTCTCTACACCACTAAATCCACGAACACATCCAGTAAATGAGGTCGCAGTTTTCCCTGTATATGTGATAATCTCATTACCAATTTTCAGGAGACCATATTTTTCTGGCCATCCAGTCGTAGATACTACATTAATGGTGTCGGTATAAGAACTTACCGCACTAGTACATGTAGTAAACCCGACAAGATTGTCGTTACCACTAAAAGTCTCTACTTTTTGATACTCATTTAAATTTGTAATGATATCAATTGGACCACCTTGATATTCTTGTGCAAGGTAGTATTGTTTTAAGAAATCAATGAATAGTGGACTTTCTTCTTGTACAAAAGAAGGTAATTGACTTCTAACGATCTGATTGATCTGGACTTTCTTGGAAGCGGTGTCGATCATTATTGTCTAATATATTTTCCGTTGGAGAAGCTAGAAGTGGAGATAAACCTAGTACCTGAGGTATCAGCACCTGTAGAAATTAAGTCTTCAACTGTACTAATGGTACTATTGGCAACAGAAAGTTGAACATAGAGATCTCTCAAACCGATGATATCGTTAGATTCAGGAATGGCTTGAACTTCAATCACATTGTTATCTTTAACTGTTGACAAAATCCTTATTGTATCTATAAGGATTTCACCAGTGTCATATCTAACAGTTCCAATATTGTTTCTTACAACTTCAACACCACCAGTTGAACTCATTCTGAATAGGAAGATACGACCTCTTGTCTCACTAATATATGCATCAGCAATGTACAAGGTTCCTCTAATTCCATCTACCGTAAATCCAGTAGATTTAATATTATAACCTTCTCTACGATTGTGGAACCTGTTACCATAACACAATTCATACTGAGCAAAGTTTGCAGTGTCTGCTTCAAGATTTCTACGAATGATTACTTTCGTAATATTTGATGTAATTGCAGTATCTGTATCATCAATAATTTTTTGAGCCTTACTATACTTGAACCTACCACCAAATTTGTTCAAATCTGAAGAATTTGAATAAGTGTTTAGAGAATTGGTAAGTTTTGTTTTTAAGTCAGATGTACTGGCGGTCATATTTGAATTATAATAGACCGTACTGTCAAGTTCAACAAACAAGTACTTAAGATCAATCAGTTCTGGTCTAATTCCAGCTACAGAATAACCCTTTAGTTTCTGTAAAATTTGTCTTTTATCAAAATCAGAGACAAACTGACCCATTTTGGGTTTAATAGAGACAAATACCTTACCAAACTGAGGTGGTGTTGATTCTTCACCGCCATATGCAGTTACACTTTCTGCATTTGAGTAAATTGTAGGAATAATAGCCTCATAATCATTTGCGGTAACTGCACGATACTGAGACGCATAAACTCTAGGCGCTAAATTCTTGATCGTACTAATGTTTTCAATCTCCGCGCCATTTCTTGATGGTTGATTTGTGGTGATTTCCGAAATTCCAGTAGTAATCAATGCACCATCATTGTCAACTAACTTACCAGCAAAAGCAAAGTTAGCTACACCATTACCATTTGGACCATCACAAACAATATAAGAAGATTTAACAACATTACTGGAAGACAACTTCTTACCAATTACACCATCCCCGAACAACAATTCATATTTTTCATCCTGAACTTCCTGAATCAGGAATACTTCGGATGTAGTTTTGATACCAACAATATTATCAACTTGAGAATAGACTTTTTCGGTGGAAGAAGATGCCGTGTCTTTTACCTTTACTACAAGGGTTGAAGTATCAACAAATGGGTTTGGAAGAATAAACCTTTGATTAGACTGTGAGGCGTCTACGATGAATTCTTTTGTCAGGTATGTACCCTGTTTGATATCAACAGTGAAAGATGCGATTCCATCAACAACGGGAGAAGTTACATCTTCAGAAATTGCAAAGGTATAGTTCGTATTTGCAAAGTCTCCGATGGCCACAAGACCCGCCTTGAGGGTTATACTAGACTTACTAGTTCCAGTACCCAAATTAACGAAAAAACTCACATTTGCGGTTGAAGCTCTTCTTGAAGAAGGCACATAACCAATATTTCTAGCTAATGCAGTTACATTTTCACGCAAAGTAGCGCTATCAATAAACGCTTCATTTGCAACCATATTAGCATTATAGTTCGTAATGTACGAATTATACGCTAAGGTGTCGATAAGAATAGATAAGTTTGATCCCTCAAAGTCAAAATCAGTAAAATTTGAGTTTGACCTCAAATATTCGCGCAACGACGCTTTAATTTGTTCAAAATCGAGGTTTGTATATTGGGTGAACGCCATTATTCTCTAGTTGGTTGAAGAATGAATGTGACTTCTTGTGTCGGCAATGGTAATCCAATAATATCGTAAGTGATTTCTACCGTAATTTCATTAGTATCGGGTGGATGAGAAGCCAAAACCGATCTTAAACTCACTCTTGGCTCAAAATTTTTGATAGAAGTCTCAATTTCAACCTCTAATCTTGTCAAAATATCACGATCAGCGGGTTCGAAAATACTATTTCGAACTTCGGAACCAATTAATGAGTTAAATGGTCTCTCAGTATTGATCGTTTCGACAAGATTTCGGACAGATCTCTTAATTGCATCCTCGTTGGTGATCGCAACCACATCATTAGTTACAGGATGCCTTCTAAAAGACAACGAAATGTCTTTAAATCGACGTGATGTGCGAACGACAGGCATCTAACGATACAATTTTTCTGCTATATTTATACTATTCATGCCAACGTTCAACGAAGTCATCAAAACCACCAGGGCCTCCGCATGGTCTTGACATCCTATCTTCAGGGACTCCATACTTTTTCTTTTTAGCTTTGTCTAAAAGTACATCAGAAGAAGGATGAGTGATCAATCTCATCCCACTTTTGATAAAATCTTGACCTAAGTCCACTGGATTTTGTGCCATTTTCTGTCTTTGTAAGGAAGAACAGAACTTTTTAAGGGGTTTCTATCCCTTCTTCAGGTGTTTTCCAGAAATATTCGTCCGTATCACCCAATCTACCCCATCTTACACCGTTCTCAACCTGGTAATATTTGGTAGAAACCTTGAAATCGGGGATTTTTGGTTCCTCTGGAGTGATCGAGAGGTCAAAAATACGCATTCTGTTGTTTGGATAGAGTGCAAATTGACCATTTTCAAGCTCAATGCAGTTATGAGACTTGTGTTCGTCTGGAATTTCACTCACGTTACAGTTAGTTATGTCCACATCAGGATGAAAATTATCCAATGTAAACAAATATTCACCTTTCATTGATCCATAGTTACGAGTTCTCAACTCAAAGTCCATGGATCCAATGAATTGTTTCTCAATACATCTGACACCATAGTCCATACAGTTCCAGAACTGTAGGTTAGGAAGGTCTAGATCGGGGTCAGGCGTCTCTGGACGGGACACAAATGCACTGATAGGGAGTTTATCATACATTGCTGCATATTCAGGCAAGTATGTCTCAAAATAAAATGCGCGCCCAGGTATCGACTTAGCCGACACCCAGACGCCTTCTACAAACTCGCCATGACCGTCCTGAAGGTCTCTAAGGTATTCTTTACGAACCCAGACTTTCTGTGGAGGGAGATTGACGACTAGTTGACTCATTTTTTCTTTCTCTTTGGTTTATTCTTTTTTGGTAGAGTCCTTTTATCAATATAGGACTTACCATTTTTATGAATGTACCTAGGAGCCATTAGAGTTCCTCTTCAACATCCGTTTGAATGACAAGATCACTAGTTGGATAAGCCACGCAAAGGAGTGCGTAACCGGCTTCCATTTGTTCGTCATCAAGGAAGGTTTGATCCTCATTATCCAAAGTTCCTTCAAGAACCTTACCGGCGCAAGAAGAACATGCACCAGCACGGCAACTATATGGAAGATCAACTCCTTGTTCGTCTGCTGCATCGAGGATATAGGTGTCTTCATCACAGGTGATGTTTACGGTTCCTTCTGGAGTGCGAAGTTCGATGTTATAACTCATTTTCCTTGACCTCGGTAACGCTTACGTGCTTTGTTTCGTGAAGTTGCGGCATATTTAGTGTGTTGACCGCAGCCCTGTCGAGTATTCTT
>Ga0208162_1000168_pt1 | contig 36672 bp, 53 predicted proteins | sample CB_VirMetaG_4_FD_184539 | JGI IMG/M metagenome (GOLD analysis project Ga0208162, IMG submission 184539) | Freshwater to marine saline gradient viral communities from Chesapeake Bay - CB_1508_1M Viral MetaG (SPAdes) (version 4) | ecosystem: Environmental > Aquatic > Marine > Coastal | place: USA... | reverse complement strand
GACCGCGCAGAACCAAGCCCCTGCATAATAAAATTAAAACTTGGTTTTAAGTATCTGTAAAAAGTGATAAACTTCCCGCAGCCAAAGTGGGAAGTTTTTTGCCATACAAAGATAAAGAAAAGCGCGTCGCGTACGCTAAAGCGTACGGTTCAAAGTGGTATCAGAGAAACAAAGAAAAAGTTATCGCCAAGAACCGGCAGCGCAGAAAGAGACAAAAGAAAGAGTGGATTGAGTGGAAGGCTCAACAGGCGTGCAACGACTGCGGCTTCAGCCACCCCGCTGCGCTAGACTTTCATCACATAAATAAAGATGACCCAGAAAACCGTGCCATTTATCAGCTTGTCAAAGGCGGGCAGTACAACACGGCGGTTAAAGAAGCGGAGACAAAGTGCGTGTGTTTATGCGCAAACTGTCACCGCATCCTGCATTGGAACGAGCACTACGGATAATCCTTCCATGGCAATTGCCAATGTGGGCCATCTGGGAATTTCCGCCAGTCGCCGCCCCACTCAATTTTGACTTTCTCATGGTCAGCGGCTTCCTTAATGATTGGCGCGATCTTGTGGTACAGCGGCCAGTCCCAGCGTATCGCCCCGTCCACGTAGGGTGCCATGTCGATGGCGTGTCCGGTCAGGTGCCGCGAGCGCATGGTAGTCGAGGCGCCTTTGGCGAGGAGCTCCTTCTGGCGTTCGACGGTACGCATGCCTTCGATGATGCACCAGTCAACGTCGTCGCTCCAATCAATCGCAGTCTTCATGACGCGCACAAGATCCTCATGCACGCCCTCCAGCCGCTCCAGCGAGCGTTTGCCAAACTTAAAACCCATTTCACTTCCTTCCGAAAAACTTAGTTGCTGACCTAATTCCAAATGATGCTGCGACGATTACGCCCAGCGTGTATTGATACCACTCAGGCATAGTTTCCAAAGCAGCAAAGCCGTTTGCGACGATTTCTCTTCCCTTGTCTCCTGTAAAAACAAGCACAAGTGGAATTGAAAACAAAATTGTTAGCCACTCGTCTTTCCAGCTTGACTGGCTTCCTTGCGCCATGATGCGCTCCCAGTCCGCTTCGCTGGTCGCCGCGCTTTTCATTATGGTCGCTTTCGCTTCCGCCTCTACTAGCGCGAGGTTTGCAGCCGCTGCCTGCTTGTCCGCTTTGCCTTTGAGCCAGCCGCCGGCAAGCTCTGCGAGTGGTCCTATGAGTGCCTGTATCATTTGCGCTCACTCCCCAACCACACGGCGAAAGCTCCCGTCATCGCTCCCGTTACGGTTGCAGTAAGCGCCGTTGCTTGAGTGCTTACAGTATCTTGCGGTAAAGTCATAAACCACTCGATCACACGCACATACATTATCGTCATAACGAGCATCATTAGGCGCGGCATTATTTTCCACTCAAGGATGCGCTCCATTGCTATGGTCATATCATACCTCCATATCCACAATCTGACCCTGCGGTTGCAGCCCAGTATTGTGCGCCCCAAACCTATCATATGACAGCATTAAATCAAGTTGTGCGCGCTCCAGCGCCTTGGCGAGCTTGTGGGCGCGCAAATGCTCTACCTGCACACGTTGCTGCGCCTGATGGTTCTCTATGCTCTCACGCGCTCTCTCAGGCGTTATGGCGAAGGGGAGATTGCCAACTGGTTCAAGCATCATATCTTTCCCTGCAACCCCATGACGACGACCACAATGATACCCGTCAACAATCCAACCACTGCAATAGATCCACCGAAGATCACGATAGCCTCCAGCCGCTGTTGACGCTTCAGCTTTTCCGCTGCCTCGCGTTCCTTACGTTCACGCCGGACGCGCGCGCGGATCTCTTGGAGCTCGCCCCAAGCGGAAAACCCACGGGTGGCGATTACAATCTGACGTAGCTCTTCCTCGGCGTCTTTTGCACGCTGAAGTTGTACAAACGTCTCCATCGCATTTTCGTCGCCGGTGCTAAAGACGCTATTCTTTTTCTTTGTGTGCTTGTTGCGCAGGTCATCGACGCCATCGAAAAACTCGCCGATCTGCTTAGTCACAGAAACGAGCTCCTTGCCCGCCGATACGGCTGCTTTGATGCCGGCTAGAGCGGTGAATGGGTCAATCATTTCTCATAAAACCTTAATGGACAGGCATAATTTGGGTGGACGGCGTACCTTTTATCGTACCATAAATGGTGCGCTCTGTCATACCCGCAGTCATAGTAGCACGCCTTGTACAGCCCGTATGCAAACGTGTGACCCCACAGGATGGCAATCAGCGTGCACACTACTTACGCAGCGAGTGCTCTATGCTGTCGAGCTTCTTGAATATTGCTTTAATCGTGTCACGCATTTCGTCGAAATTACGGCTCTGTGCTTCGAGCTTGGCGTTCAACACGGCAACGTCAGTCGTGTTCTTATTGGTGCGGTTAAACAAATACCAGACGACCGCCACGAGAGGCGCAACTAGCCAACGTAAAACAGGTTCTATCATGTCAATCATATGCGCCTCTCTTTCATCCTTTTTACCATAAAAACTTTTTTAAAAAAAGTGCTCGAAAGGGCTTGCATATGTGTTAACTATTTGTTAACAAGATGGGGAAGGAACAAAGGAGAGAGAAAATGACAGAACACAAATTTAAAAAACTTGATAAAACAACGAAATGGGGCGGTAATGTGTATGCTTATCGCGGTTTAGAAATCCATAATATCACCAGCCCAAATGCTACTTATGGTGAGTGGTATGCAAAAGGTGAGGTATTGTGCCAAACTCTGCGCTTTTGTGGCAATACACGTAATGATGTTGCTCGTAGAATAGATATTGCAATCACCGAAGCAGAAAAAAAAATGTGGGATGAAATAGCAGCCATCGAAGCAATCGGCAAGGTATAATCAACACGGGGCGCTACGGCGCCCCTTGCTTGTCCGTCAACACTACGTTAACACGGTGCTAAAGGAGATCACCATGCAAGATTTAAAGCAGATTGGTCCACGCATACGCGAGGACGTATACGAGGCGCTTCAGAAGTACAGCGAGACAAGCCGCATGAGCATGTCATTGCTGGTCGAATTGGCTCTCAAAGATTTACTCTCAGACGCGGGGTACAGCTTCGATGATCGTCGGTATTGATTGCGGATACCGCACAGGCGGCGTGGCGCTGATGAACGGCGACTGGTCCGAAGTGCACGACCTGCCCACGTTTGACGAGGGCGGCGTTGACGTGCATGAGCTTGCCGCAATCCTTAGCAGCGCAGGCACCGTCGATCACGTCTACATCGAAAAGCAGCAAGCGATGCCCAAGCAGGGCGTGTCAAGCACTTTTAAGTTGGGCTTTGCATATGGACAGATCGTCGCAGCCGTGGCACTGTCGAACATACCTTACACGATTGTGACGCCGTCAACGTGGAAGCGGTCTATGAACTTACCGAAGGATAAGGACGCGGCAAGACGTCTGGCGGTGCAGTGGTTCCCAAAGCAAGCGGAAAGACTGAAGCGCAAGAAAGATGAACACCGCGCGGAGGCTCTGCTTATCGCGCTCTATGGAGGAGGAACGCAATGACCGTCATCTATGATATGTCAAACGAGGAATATCACCTCGACCCATCGCTGAGCGCGTCAGGCGCCAAGAAGATCGCCATGGAAAGTCTGGCCGACTTCAAGTACGGCGAGTACCAGCCAAGTCCAGCCCTAGACGTAGGCAGCGCCACGCACACGCTGATCTTGGAGCCGCACCGCAGCAACACCGTATGGTGCGGACCAGAAACGCGCAGGGGTAAGGCGTGGACCGACGCCAAGGACGAAGCGGACGCGGCGGGCGCAATACTTTTGACCGAAAGCGATTACGCCTTGGCCAAGAACATGGCGGACGCCGTGCGGGCAAATGCCGCGGCGGCGGCGTTGCTCAGCGGCGACTTGGTCTGCGAAGCCAGCGTGTTTGCAATCGACGCGAACACCAACGTCAACATGCGCTGCCGGCCAGACGCATGGCGCAAAGACATCGCGGCGCTGATCGACGTCAAGACGACCGTTGATAGCTCACCGGCGGGCTTTGCGAAGCAGGCGGCGAACTTTGGTTACCACATACAGGATCAATTTTACCGCAGATGCATGGCCTTCGACGGCCATGAAATAGACCGCTTCATCTTCATCGCGGTGCAAAAGAAAGCGCCCTACAAAGTGGGCGTATACGAACTGGACCTCTTGTCCCTTGAGGAAGGGCATCATGCGGTCGAGTACGCGCTGGCGGCGTATGCCACGGCGCAACACACGGGCGTGTGGGGCTACGATTACGGCGAACTACAGACGCTGCAAATCCCGCCCTATGCGTTCAAATTTTCAGAGGCAACTTAGTCAAGGAGACAAACATGCCAATATCTTTCGGAAGTGACAACACGGGCGGCGAGCTTTTCATCCGCTCAAATCTACCACAAAACCGCTGGTACTATAAGGACGACGGCGTTGACGTCGCCATCGACATGGACCGCGGCTTCGCCATCGACATCAAGGAGGTTGTGTTCGGGTGGCTGCATATCGACATCGGCGTGCGCGATTGGGTGCCGTGGCCAAGCCCAAGCCAGCAAATTGCCAAGCCAAGCGACAGCCACAAAAATGGCTTCGAGGTTAAATGCTGGCTCAGTGACGGGCGCGAGGCGTCCATGAGCGGCAACAGCTTCGGCTTGGGTCAGTTTATCGCCAAGCTGTACAACAAGGCGGAAGAGGCGCCAGAGTTTACGCAGGGCAAGGTGCCGGTGGTGCAGATCACAAGCTCCACACCTGTCGTCGTCGGCAAGGGCACGTCATACGACGTCGGCTTTAACATCCGCACTTGGATCAATAAGCCTGCGGGCGAGCCCGTCGCAGCGCCAGCACCAGCGCCAGTGCCTGCGCCAGCACCCGCGGCGCCAGCGTCCAGCGACGATAACTTTGGCTTTTAGGTAAGGCAGGGCGGCGTCGAACATGTGCTCGAAGCAGGTGTCCGGCGCCGTATAAACAGCCAACGGAGAGAGAAGAATGAGTGAAGCATATTTTAGTAAGGTGCGCGAAAGTACCGTCAGCGAAATGCTCACAACCATAAAAGGTGGGCGCAACGAGACGCTCAACAAGGCGGCGTACACGCTGGGGCGTCACGCGCACTTGGCGCCGTCAAACATAGACGCGGCCATCATAGATCTGCACGCAGCGGCAAAGCAGGTCGGGCTGCACGACATCGAAATCAAAGCCACAATCGGCAGCGGCTTCAAGCGCGGCGGGGAAAACCCCAAGGTGCTCGAAGACAGTGACGCAAAGCCATTCACGGCCAGCGAGTTTGACCGGCTCATAGGTAAGCTGGCCAGTAAGGAAATGCTCACACGCGATGAGGAAACGCGCAGGGACAAGATCGACAAGGCGCGCAAGGCGTGGGAGGGCGGCGTCCCGATTTCCAGAGAAAGTAAGGACGCAGTGCGTCCTGCATTACTTTACCTAAACAATCGCGGCTTGCGCGCGTCTGCCGCGGTGGGCGCCGCAAGGTTCAGTCCAAACGTATACGACGGGCCGGCGATACTCTTTCCCGCGTTGGATGAAGCCGGCGAGGTGCAGGGCATACAGGCGGTGCTCATCACGGCGGAGGGAAACAAGCGCGAGCACAGAGGCATCACGAAATACTCCCGCGGCGTCATCGCCGGCAACTCAATGAGGATCGGCGACGAGCACGACGGGGGCGCCATCATCTTGGTCGAGGGGCCAGAGGATGCGCTTAGCGTAAGGCAGGCGGTGCAGGGGCACGCGGAGGCGACAATCGTGTGCACCTTCGGCAAGGCCGGCATGGCCACGTACAACGCGCCACGCGCGTCCGACGTGACGATCTGCGCGGACCCTGACCTCGACGTGGACAAGGTGGCCGACGTAATACGCGGCGACGGGAGCACGTCGGTTTACGTCGTGCGCTTCAACGAGCTCGGCGTGGAAAACGTCACCGACGCAAACGACTACCTGCGCGAAGCCGGTGAAGAGAAGCTGCGGGAGGCGCTCTCCTTGGCTAAGCCGGTCGAGCAAGCGCAGCAAGAGGCGGCGGAAGCGGAGATGAATTGGCCGACGCCATATGAGCCAGTCGATCCGGCCAGCATTCCACGCCGGCGCTGGATCTACGGCGCGCACTACATCCGCGGATACGTCAGCGTCGTGGCATCGCAGGGCGGCGCCGGCAAGACATCCATGCAGAACGTGGAGGCGACGAGCATATGCCTCTGCCGGCCGCTGCTAGAGGAGCCGGTGCATGAACAGGTCAACGTGTGGGTGATCAACGGGGAAGATCCCTACGAGGAAATGCAGCGACGGTTTGCGGCAATCATGATCCACTACAACATCAAGCCGGAGGAACTGCGCGGGCGCCTGTTCTTAGACGCGGGCCGCGACCTGATGATACAGTTTGCCAAGCAAACGCGCGACGGCATCGTGACGAATGACCAGCTTGCCGAAAAAATGATAGAGCGGATCAAGCAAAACAAGATCGGCTTGGTCATGCTGGACCCGTGGGTCGGGTTCAACGACATCAACGAAAACGATAACGTCGCCATGAACGCAGCCGTGGCACAGGCGCGGTGGATCGCGGACCAGACCGACGCGGCGGTGGTGCTAACGCATCACATCCGCAAGTCAAACGGCGAGGACGCAACAATCGACAGCGTCCGCGGCGCCGGTTCGCTGATCGGGGCGGCGCGTGCGGCGCGCATCATCAACAAGGTCAGCCAAGAAGACGCGCTGAAGCTGGGCGTGAACGAGCTCGAAAGCCTCGGCATATTCCGCGTTGACGACGGCAAGTCCAACTTGGCGCCGCCTGCCGCGAAGGCTCTGTATCGACGTATGCACGGCGTGGAGCTACCAAACGGGGAATATGTGGGTGTGTGCATTCCGTTTAAAATGCCCGACTTATTCGACGGTGTAAGCGCCAGAGACGCGCAGGAGGTGCAGCGCCTGATCGGAGCGGCGGCGTCGCGGGAGGAGCCGTATCGGCTGGATGCACGCGCCAAGCATTGGGCGGGCAACGCGGTGGCGGTGCAGCTTGATCTCGACGTGGCCAAGAAAAACGAAAAGGCGCGGGCCAAGGCAATCCTTGCCAAGTGGGTCGAGACAAACGTGCTCAGCGTGGAGGAGTGGCCGGATAAACGAGCGGGGCGCGACGTGCAGTGCGTCGTCGTGGGTGAGTGGATCAGTGGAACGGAGATAGGGTGAGCATGAACAGGCCAATATACGAAAGCGAAGAGGACCGTAAAAACGAACAGGCGCTGGCGGATTATCTGGCGGAGCGTCACGACTTGCTGATGTATAAAATGCCGATCAAGCTGCACCTCGACTACTTTGCCACGAGAGGCGGCAGGGGCGTGGGCTTCTTCGAGATGCGGCGGCGAAAGGTCAATATGTACCACTACGACACGATGATGCTGGGGATGCATAAAATGCAGTCGGCGCATAACCTGACTGCGGCGACCGGTTTGCCGTGTTTCTTCGTCGTGCAGTGGAACGACGCCAAGGGAATATGTAGAATACCGCCGGAGGAACACGTAAGCGTAAGGTGGGATTGGGGCGGGCATAACAACCGCAACGACCCGCAGGACATGGAGCCAGTGGCGTATTGGAACATATCTGCATTTAAGGAGCTCAAGTGATGGCGGTGGACATTGGCGCCGAAGAGTGGCCGGACATGGAACGTCTCGAAGGCGCGCCTCTGATCGGCAAGATCGTGTGGGACGAGGAGGATGGGATGGCGCGCATCATGTGGGCGCAGGCGCATCTGCCGTCAAACTTTAACCAGTACGGGCGGAAGCAGGCGGAGCTCACTCTTGAAATGTGCAAGGACATCGTCATGCAAGCGTCGCTTCTGGGAAGCGCGATGCTGGAGCAAATGGAGTGGGCCAAGGATGAGATGGAGCACTGAGTGGGACGTTCCACAGTTACCACAGTTCAACTGTGGAAGACTGCGGAAGTGTGGTAAAAGAGGCCACTTTCAGTTCCACCACAGTTGTTACGTATATATACGTAACTGTGGTGGTAACTGTGGACTAGGTGGAAACGAACTGTGGAAGGAGGAGGATCATTACCATGGCTATCAGAAAGAAAAGGGTCACCGCTACGCAAGCAAAGCAGAGGGGGCGGGACGCAATGGGGCGGGTGGACGATCAGGCGCAGGTCATTAAGGCGGCAGTCTGGGGTCAACTTAAACCGCTCGACGAGAAGGCGCGGGAGAAGCAGAGCAAGTGGGGCGATAGGTTGCCGTCACTTGTGGCGCCGGATCTCGCTGGCCGCTTCGAGGCGGCATACGAGGCGCTGGGTGAGGCGGTGGACGCAAACGACGTGAAGCGGACGCATGACATCGCAACGCAGCTTCTACGTGCGTGGGACGTGCTGGAAAAGGCTGCGCTGGACGCGGGGCATCATCCGCTGCATGAGGATGCATACTGCATGGAGATGGATGACGGGCGCATCGTGTGCATCGCACTCGACGGCTGGGCGTCGTTGCGGCAGAAGTATCCAGAGTGGATCGTGTACAGCTTCAGCGATGCGGCGAGGGTATTGTGCGCTGACTTCAGCGCGCGGTTTCTGGACGAGGCATTCAGTGCCTTCCCGAAAGCGCATGTGAAGAGTATAATTCGTAACGGCGAAGAGCATAGCCGTGACATCAATGATGAGATACCATGGTGAAGGAGAGAAGGATGTACAGGACAGAGTTACTTGAGAGGGCGGCAGACATCACGACGCATGATCGTAACAACGACTACGGCGAGGCGAAGGAGAGCTTTGGAAGGATTGCGAGCATGTGGTCAACTTACCTCGGTCAGCCTGTCAGCGAGGCGGACGTCTGTGCGATGATGGTGTTGTTGAAGGTAAGCAGGTCACGCGCGTCACCGCAGAAGATGGATAACTGGATCGACATGTGCGGGTACGCTGCGCTGGCAGGGGAGATGGTCAGTGGTGGGTGAGGTCGGCAAGGCAAAGATCATGGCGCTGGAAAAGCTCGGAGAGGACGAGATCTTCGAGCGCATCGCAAGCGGCGTGTCGCTGGCATCGATTAAGCGTGAGTTTAACATAGGTCATAAGTTGTGGGCGAAGTGGCTGGACGCGAGCGACGGGCGGCGTGGACGCTATCAGGCTGCGCAACTTGAGGCTGGTCACTTCTACGCTGAGCGTGCGCTGGAGACGGCGCAGCTTGCTGAACGTGACAACGTCAACGTGGCGCGCTTGCAAGTGGACACTGATAAGTGGATGGCGAGCAAGCTGAACGCGCAGTACGATACGCGACAGCGTGACGTGGCAATCAACATCAGCGTCAACGACTTGCACGCGCAGGCTGCGCAGTTGCTTGGCAATGTGATAGAGGGCGAAGTGTTCGAGGATGACGATTGAGTGCGAAAACACGCATCGGTACGCACTCACACGCGCGGGCGCGCGCGTGCTCGCAGATGCAGCAAAAGTCAACGCAAAATGCACGTTTGAGGCGAGAGTGCAGGCGCAGCAACGGGGTGGATCTGCTAAGTGATTGATTTTAAACGATCTGCATTTAACATAATACGTATTATCGGCCTTTTGCGCGGTATTATGTTAATTTTGGCCGATTTTCGCGCTGCGGCGCAGAAAAGGCGCGTTTTTGACCCCCCCCTTCGCTCAGCGCGGACCGGTGCAAATGCAAAGGACCTCCCCACGCCTCCCCGCCCCCTTTTTCCGTAAACAGGTGTTAACATGACCCAGCCCCAAGAAAACCCGTTTATCAAGTTAATGGCGCGCTACCGCGACGACCCCGTCGCCTTCGCCCGCGAGGTTGCCGGCATCGAGCCGGACGAGTGGCAAGTTGAGCTCCTCGACGCCGTCGCAGCCCCCGCGATACGGCGTGTCAGCGTGCGTTCTGGCCACGGCGTCGGGAAGTCCACGGCGGTCGCTTTGGCGGCTGTATGGCATGTTCTGATGCGTGTGCCGAGCAAGACCGTTGTGACCGCCCCCACGTCGTCCCAGCTTTTCGACGCCTGCTTCGCCGAGATGAAAAATGTTGCCAAGCGGCTGAAGCCGCCCTTTGACAATTTGCTAGAGCTCAAGTCTGATCGGATTGAGTTGAAGAGCCACCCAGAGAGCACGTTTATATCGTGCCGCACGTCGCGCGCGGAGCAGCCGGAGGCGCTCGCTGGGGTTCACTCGCCTTCGGTGCTTCTGATCGCCGACGAGGCCAGCGGTATCCCCTCCAGCGTCTTCGAGGCCGCGTCTGGCAGTATGTCTGGCCACTCTGCGACGACGATCCTGACCGGCAACCCCACGCGGAATACGGGTTTCTTTTACGACACGCACAATCGCCTGCGTGACGACTGGTACACGATGCATGTGTCTTGCGTGGACAGCCCGCGTGTGAGCGAGGATTTCGTAGAGGATATGAAGCGTCGATACGGTGAGGACAGCCCCGCGTATCATGTGCGCGTCTTGGGCAACTTCCCCCCGTCCGAAGAGGACACGGTGATACCTGTTTCGCTTATTGAGCATGCCATGGCCAACGACATCAAGGTGCATGAGGACACGATTGCCATATGGGGCTTGGACGTCGCGCGTCAGGGCGGCGATGCCAGCGTTTTGTGCAAGCGTCAGGGGCCGGTGATACATCCGCTGACTGTGTGGCGCAACTTGGACCTGATGCAGCTTACGGGCGCCGTGAAGGCGGAATATGATGCCATGCCGCCGAGTAAGCGGCCGGCGGAGATCATCGTGGATAGCAATGGCTTTGGCGCTGGGGTGCTCGACCGCTTGCGTGAGCTTGGCTTGCCGGCGCGTGGTTTGAACGTGTCGGAGCGCGCCATGGCGAAGGACACGTATTTGAACTTGCGCGCGGAGATCTGGTTTAAGATGAAGATGTATCTCGAAGGCATGGACGTGTCACTGCCGCGCGACGATGCGTTGTATGCGGAGCTTGCGGCGCCGCGGTATCACTTTACCAGCGCGGGCAAGCTGCAAGTTGAGAGTAAGGATAGCATGAAGAAGCGCGGCGTTGCGTCGCCTGACAGGGCGGATGCGGTGGCGTTGTCGCTGGCGAATGACCACACGACCATGGCGTTTGGAACGAGCGCCGCGGGATCTTGGAATAAGCCACTGCGTCGTGGTTTGAGCGTTGTATAGGAGGATATGATGTCAGAGGAAGTGCAGAAGCGTTACACGATTGAGGAGTTTATCGGGATATACGATAATTTTTTTGACGAGAATTATATAGACGCTGTCATTGACTTCTTTGAGAAGTGCGACCGCGATGGCATTGCGCAGCCGTCGTCGGAGAATAAGCTGGATCGTGATATGGATGAGGTGTTTTTTAATGACCCCGCCCTTGTTCAGCGTATGCCGGATAATTTTGCGAGCTACTTTTACAAGATTTTGTGGGATGAGATGTATCCGCTGTATGTCGATAAGTTTAATATATTAAAGCAACCACGCATGACGGCGATGCTGGTTAAGATGAAGCGCGTTAAGCCCAGCGGCGGGTTTCACTCATGGCATTGCGAGGGGTTTGAGCCGGTGCCTCAGAGGCAGCTTGTGGTGCAGCTTTATCTGAATGACGTGGACGAGGGGGGTGAGACTGAGTTTTTGTATCAGTCCAAACGCATAAAGCCAAAGAGAAACAGAGCCCTCATTTGGCCGGCTGACTGGACGTATACGCACCGCGGCAATCCTCCGTTGGGGGAGCAAGCCAAGTACATATTGACGACTTGGCTCACCGAGGTGCCGGTTTAGAGAGTTTGCGAAAAAGTCCACTTAGTTTTTCGCAAACTCTGTGGTACTCTTTTTGTAGCGGCGTTCCTCCCCATGGCCGCAGACGGCGTGTTTTCCTTCACGTCTCCCCTGCGCGGGTATGCTCGACGCCCGCGCGGGGTTTATTTTGCGCGAAATTCCTGTATTATGTGTGTGAGTTGCACAAGGAGACGACATATGCCTAGGGTTGCGGGGAAGCATTACGCATACACGAAAAAAGGGAAAGCAGCGGCTAAGAAGGCAGCGGCAAAAAGTGGCAAAAAGGTGCAGTATGGCGCCACCACTAAACGCCGCATGGCCAAGAAGTAATGTGGACCGCGGTCCTGATGCTTTGCAATACCTCCGCGCAATGCTTTGCATTTGGCGGGCCGGTGTTGCCGAGCGAGGATCAGTGCGTTGCCAGCATACGCGCTGGCTTTGATTACGCGATACAAATATTTCCAGCTTACACGCCTGTTGATTGGCAGTGCATAAGCTGGGACGAAGAGGCATAGATGGCGGCGACGAAAAAGAAGACGAGCGGACCCAAGCCAAAGAACCCTGCGCTCTACGCGCGTGTGAAGGCGGCGGCAAAGAAGAAGTTTGACGTGTACCCCAGCGCGTATGCAAATGCATGGCTTGTGCGCGAGTATAAGAAGCGCGGTGGCACGTATGGCTAAGACGCGCGGCGGATTGACGAAGTGGTTTAAGGAAGACTGGCGAGATGTTAAAACGGGCAAAAAGTGCGGTCGATCTGGGCCTAAAGACAAGCGCAAGTCTTATCCGGCTTGCCGTCCTAAAAGCCAAGCAGGCAGCGCGATGGCTAAAAAAATGGCTAAAAAGAAAACTGGGCCGGCAAGAATAAGTTGGAAACCGAAAAAAGATGGCAGAAAAAAAGCGTAAACGCAAATCTGGTCCAAGCCTGTCAGTGGGCCGCGGCGAGAAGCTATCCGTTAAGCAGGGCGGAGGATTGACCGCGAAGGGCAGGGCGAAGTACAACCGCGCGACTGGTTCAAATTTAAAGGCGCCTGCGCCCAACCCGAAGACCAAGAAGGACGCGGCGCGCAAGAAGTCGTTCTGCGCACGCTCCAGCGGATGGACGGGTGAGCGTGGCAAGGCGGCACGTAGAAGATGGAAGTGTTAGATGGGTGTACTTGATACGATAATTAAAAGTGCAATGAAGATGCGTTACCCAGAGGTAATGCCTCCAGTTTTAAAGTTTGACAAAAAAAAGAATACCGAATATCTCGCAAAAGAATTAGGAACTGAGGCCAAGCAGGTAAAAAAGGTAAGAGATGCTGCGGTTAAAAGAATTGCAGAAGGTGACTATGATCCGTATTTTGACGTCTCTAAAAGGTTTCCCGTTGATAGGCAAAAATACCCCATTGCATCTCTGCCAAATCAAACTTTACAAGTTTTACCTGCAAAAAGTGAAACTATTGAAAAGTACAGAAAGCTGTACAACAACCCAGAAAGCATAAAAAGGCTTCAAGAAGCATATTTAAAGGGACTGGATATACCAGAGACGCAGGGCTGGTATTTTATGGGTCAGCTTGAAAAAGAGTTCATGGATGAATATGGAGAAGAGCAAGGCCGGAAAATGTTTACGGCTATGTTTGCTGATCCTATGGCATCGTGGACAGGCGGCGCCGATCCCACGTCAAATCTTCTTATGGCAACATATGACAACTTTAGAAAGGCACAAGGCGCCCAATTGCCAGAGCGCGCGTTTGATTTCCCTTACCCCATTGGCGGTCGTTTTTTGTCAACTAACGCCGATCAAGCAAGAAAGCTGGAAAAAGCTGGCGAGATCAACCCAATGACGAACCCTAAAAGATTTAATTTTTCCACAAACTTTCAAGGCGCTGCGGATCGTGCAACTATGGACGAGCAAATGATGCGTATTGGGTATGGCATGAATGTCCCTGTGCCTAAAACCTATGGCGCAGTTGAGGAAGTTGCAATGGAGCTTGCGGATAAAAACCGCACGACGCCGATGGGTTTTCAAGAGGTTACTTGGCACGGTGGATCTAACAAGATTGGCAAGCCTATGATTGAGTTTGTAAACGAGGCCATTGAGCGAACAAGTGCAGTTACAGGAATGAAGCCAGCGGAAGTGGTAAAAGGAATGGTAAAGGGGTCTATTCCAATTTTTGGCGTTACCGCAGCGGTAATGAACGAACCAAAAGTAGATATTAACGGTATTCTTGACTATCTGTCTTCGGTAGAAGGAAAGTAAATCTTGGCAACCCTAGACCCATACTGGCGCACGCAGCAATCTGAACGGCAAGCTCAGCTTAATCAAGCTGACTTGGACGCGTGGAACGCGATGCAAGTCGAAGAAGGCTTGCGAGAGCTTGATGAATGGAGACGCCAGCGTCAGGGAACGATTGAAGCCGCACCGCCTCCGAGCTTTACCGAGAAGGTGCGCCGCGGGTTTACAAGCCTTCTGGACACGGCTGGCATGTCTCCCTACATGGCGCGCCGCACCAGCGAAGGCATATTTGGCCGTCCGTTTGCACGTCCTCAGTCTGAGCTTGGGCTTATTGAGGAAATGGGCTTAGCCGGAATACTTCCGCACAGTGCGGCGGCTCTCGCCGGCGGAGAAGCCCTTACATCCGCCGCTCGCGATGAACGCGGCGCGGCATTAGGATATGCCGGTTTAGGGCTTCTAGAAGCCTCTGGCGCTAAAGGTGCGTCAAAATACATTAATGCGGGCAAGCCAGACATATTGAAATATTTAAAGTCGCGCAACGAAACCCTTGACGTCAATCCGGCGGCGTTGTTGCCACGTCGTTCCAGCGACGACATCTCGTATGAGGACGCCTATCACTTCATGAAGAGCAACAAGATGATAGGCGACAAGCTCATGCCACCCTCAGAGGGTGCGCGGTTTGATCGTCTGGGCGTTCACGTTGGCACGCCAAGGCAGGCGGAAGATCGCTTTAGATTTCAAGTTGGCACGGGATCAGTGGAAGATATAGACCGCGATTTAGCTTTACTTGGCAAGGAAACCGGCGTCACACTTCCGCTTAAAGTGAGAGCGGAAAAACCATTTACCATAAAAGACCTTGAAGAGTTCGGCATAGACATCGATCCATCTATATCGTCCCGTAGTTTTGAAATTGACGGAGAGATTGTACTTTCTGAAGATGGTGTACGCGAGGCCATGAACGCCTTTGCTGACGCGCGCGGGCTTGATCTTGAGGAGGGGTTAAAGGTTTTCAAGCAAGAGTTGACCGATAAGGGGTACACCAACATCCCATACGTGAATATGATCGAAGGGGTAAAGCCAAGTGAAACTTTTGCTAAAGAGTTTAAGTATACTCCAGAAAACGTAAGTAACATTATGCTTGTGGAGCGTACCGCTGGAGATCCCGAAGTTATTAGAAGCAGGTTTGCAGCCATGAAAGACCCATACGCTCAATCAATTATGGCGTCGGGCTTGCTTGGCGCCGTAATAGGTCAAAACGCAAACAGTCAACGTGGCTCACAATATTAAGAGGCAAAGATGCAAAACGAAATAAATCAACTTGTGAGCGCCCTCGAAGAAGAGCTCGAACCAAACGTAATGGGTGACGACGAGCTACAGGGCATCGTCGGCAAGGAAATCGAAGACGCGATTGACTACTCCGACAACTGGGTATCGCCATATCGCGCCACGGCAACCGAGTATTATCGCGGCGACCCGTTTGGCGACGAGGAAGAGGGCCGCAGCCAAGTGGTCAGCATGGACGTGCGGGATACCGTACAGGCCATCATGCCGTCGCTGATGCGGATATTCCATAGCACCGATCGCACGGTGGAATACGCGCCGCAGGGGCCGGAAGACGTTGCCGCGGCGAAACAGGCGACCGAATACGCAAATTACATCATCAATCGTGACAACAACGGCTTCTTGCACACGCACGCCGCGTTCAAGGACGCGCTGATCCGCAAGGTGGGCGTGCTAAAGTGCTATTGGGACGATCAGACGAAATTCGAGACACACGACCTCACGGGGCTCGACGATAACGCTCTGGCGGCGTTGATGTCAGATCCGGCGGCGGAAATTGACATCCTCGCCTCCGAGCCGTTTGGCGAGCCCTCAATGGACCCCATGACCGGCGAGATGTTACCGCCTGCCATGATGCACGCCGTGCGCGTAACATATACGCATCCAGATGGCCGCGTGAAGCTGGAAGCGGTGCCGCCCGAAGAGTTCCTTATATCGCGTGAGGCGAAGTCTCTGGAAGACGCCGATTACGTTGCGCATCGGCGTATTCTGACCGTCTCCGAGCTTGTGGCGATGGGCTACGACTACGATGAGGTTGTAAAAATGTCTTCGGCGCATGAAGATATGGCGACGAACATTGAGCGCACCACGCGAAACCGCGCGCTGAATAACGAGATGAACGAGCGCCACGATCCCGCGATGAAGAAGGTGCTTTACGTCGAAAACTACATCAAAGTTGACTACGACCAAGACGGCATCGCGGAGTTGCGTAAAATCTGCACCGCCGGCGACGGCAACAAGATCCTTATGAACGAACCGTGCGCGATAGTTCCGTTTGCGACGTTCTGCCCCGACCCAGAGGCGCACGACTTCTATGGCATGTCCACCGCGGATGCGGTGATGGACATCCAGCGGATCAAGTCTTCGATCATGCGCAACACATTGGATAGTTTGGCGATGTCAATTCACCCTAGAGTTGCAATCGTCGAGGGCATGGTCAACATCGAAGACGTTATGAACAACGAAGTCGGCGCCATCATTCGGCAGCGCGCAGCCGGCCAAGTGCAGCCAATGTCCATGCCATTCGTTGGCCAACAGGCGTTTCCTGTTCTGCAATACATGGATGAGATCAAAGAGGCCCGCACGGGCATTTCAAAGGCGTCTGCGGGCTTGGATGCCGGTGCATTGCAGTCATCCACCGCGTCAGCCGTACAGGCCACTGTCAGCGCCGCTCAGCAACACATAGAGCTTATCGCGCGGATCTTTGCGGAGACCGGCATGAAGCAGTTATACAAGATCGTGCTTCACCTGATCACAACGCATCAAGACCGCCCGCGTATGGTGCGGCTGTCCAATGAGTTTGTGCCGATTGATCCGCGCGTTTGGAACGCCAACATGGATGTCAGCATCAACGTCGCGCTTGGTCGCGGCACCGATACCGAGCGCATGATGATGCTGCGCCAGATCGCGGAAATGCAGAAAGAGGCAATGGCCACTATGGGGCCGGTCAATCCGCTTACCGATATGGCTAAACTATCGAACACGTTGAAGGCAATGACAGAGCTTGCCGGCTTCAAGGATGCGTCGCAGTTTTGGTCAGATCCGGCGCAGTTCCAGCCTCCACCACAAGAGGACAAGCCGGACATCAACGAGCAACTCATCGCCGTTCAGATCCAACAGATCCAAGCCGACATACAGAAGAAGGCGGCAGAGTTGCAGCTTGAGCGTGAGAAGATGATTATGGAAGACGACCGCAAACGCGACGAGCTTGACGCCGAGCTCTTTGTCAAAGCGGAGGAGATGAAAGCTAAATATGGCACGCAACTCAACGTCGAGAAGATCCGCTCAGACTTGGCGATTAACCGCGAAGTCATGAGAGCGCAAGCGGACGTCATCAAGGGGTCTATTGATGACTAAGTCCAAGCAGCAAATTATTGACGACGGCCACGCGGCTGATCGTCTTTTGCGCGATACTGATCTTAGCCGTTTTCTGGATGAGATCAAACAGGATTGCTGGGTCGAGTTTGAAGCCACAGCAATGGGAGATGGGGAAGTACGGGAAGGCATCTACATGAAACTGCGAGGGGTCGAGACAGTGCGTCAGGCTCTTCGCGCTATGGTAGATAACGCATCTATTGAAAAAAAGGTTAAGTAGATGCATAATAGGAGACAACGATGTCAGAAGCCAACACCCCGTCACCACTTGGGATTGATCTGAACACTGCACAAAATGCCATCAGGGCCATGATCGCCCCCGAAGAGGATACTGCGACGACCACTGAGGCGCTTGAGGCTGATGAAGCCGAAATGCCGGAAGATGACGCCTCATATGAGGAATATTCTGAAGGCGAGCTTGAAGTTGAAGCGGAAGCTGAAGAACAGGACGACCAATCCTTTGACATACTTGGCGCATTAGTCGAAGTAGACGGCGAAGAGATTACAGTTGAAGAGTTACGACGCGGAAACCTGAGACAGAAAGATTATACGCGAAAGACACAGGAGCTTGCCGAAACTCGAAGGCAGTACGAGGCACAGTATTCTGAGCTTGAGCGTGAGCGGGCACAATACGCCCAGCTATTGCCTGCATTGCAGCAACGGCTGGAGCAACCGGCAGAAAGAGAGCCAGACTGGGATACGCTGTACGATACAGACCCCACCATGGCAGCGAAAGCAGAACGTCAGTGGCGCAAGCAGCAATCTGAGCGGCAAGCTCAGCTTGAGGCGGTGCAACAGGAACAGGCAAGAATGGCGCAGATACAGCAACAGCGCATGCAGCAAATGCAAGCACAGTATGTTGATCAGCAACGCGAAGTCTTACCTGATCTGATACCCGAATGGCGCGACAGTAAGGTCGCGGCAAAAGAGGCGACAGAATTGCGTGATTTTCTCTTGGAAGAGGGATTTACGGAAGAAGACGTCAGCGGGCTGGCTAATGCATCACTTGTTAAACTGGCCAGACAGGCCATGCTTTACAGTCGAGGTCAAACTCGCGCGACGCAGGCGAAAGCCAAGCCGAGGCCGAAAACCAAGACAATGAAGTCAGGATCGCGCGGATCTCAGCCGAAACCCAGAGCCCCTCAAGAGCAAGCGCTCCAGCGCGCACGTCAAACTGGCCGCGTCGATGATGCCGCGGCTGCAATTAGATCTCTTTTGTAGGAGGCCATTATGGCAATCGTAACTAACACATTTACCTCGCACAGCGCGGTAGGTATCCGTGAGAGCTTGGCGGACATCATTTCGTCCATCTCTCCAGAAGAAGTTCCATTCCAAAGTAACGTCGGATCTGAAAATGTTTCCAACACATACTTCGAGTGGCAGACTGACAGCTTGGCATCAACAAGCACAACCGCCATCATCGATGGTGACGATGTATCGTCTTTTGACGCGACATCCGCAACGACCCGCGTCGGTAACTACACGCACATTCGGCGTCGCACAACCATTGTCGCTGACAACCTTGCCGCGCAAGACCTTGCCGGCCGCAACGACGAATTGAGCTACCAAATCGCAAAACGCGGAAAAGAGCTCAAGCGTGACATCGAAGCCACTCTGACAGACAATAATGCTCAGGTTGCAGGAAACTCTTCAACTGCACGCGAAACGGGTGGTCTTGGTGCGTGGATTGCGACCAACGAAAACGTCGGAACCGGCGGTGGACTGACAACTGGCAACGGTACAACCGCGCGCACCGACGGTACTCAGCGCGACTTCACCGAAGCCATGCTGAAAGACGCGATGCAGCAAGCATTCGTCTCCGGCGGTCAGCCAACAATCCTCATGGTGGGACCACACAACAAGACGGTCGTATCAGGGTTTGCTGGTATTGCGGCTCAGCGTTACATGGCGCCAAGCGACAGCCCAACGACAATCATTGGTGCGGCAGACGTTTACATGTCTGACTTCGGCACCTTGAATGTGGTTGCAAACCGCTTCTCGCGTGAACGCGATGCGTGGCTGCTAGACCCAGAGTATGCATCTGTATGTTACCTGCGTCCGATCCAGAACGTAGAGCTCAGCAAAACCGGTGACGCCTCCAAGTCTATGGTTATCGCGGAGTTCGGCTTGAAGGTTCTCAACGAAGCGGCACACGCCGTCGTGGCAGACCTCAACGTATCATAAGTCTAAGCGGGGCGGCTTCGGTCGCCCCGTTACTTTGGAGATAGGCATGAAGAAGCGTTTATTTGGCCACGATCCACTTACTGGCGTCACAGAGTATTGGCACGTCACGGATAAGGGAGAGTACGTCATTGAGAAGATACAGGACGTTACGTCAATTGTTGAGGCGAACAAACGCCAATACAATGAGGCGCCGCAAAAATACGGCGACATGAATAAGGTGGCGTCAATTCCTCTTTCAGTGTATTATGAGCTCAAACGCCAAGGGATTGCCGACGATCCAAAGGCATTTAGGAAGTGGCTGAATGATAGCAATAATCAGGCGTTCAGAACGCGATTAGGCACGCTGTAATGAAGCTACATTATAGACAGCCGTCAAGGAGATAGGCATGGCACTAACAACATATGCAGAGTTAAAGACTGCAATTGGGGATTGGTTGAACCGCGCCGATCTCGACCAAAAAATACCTGACTTCATCAGCCTCGCGGAGAGCACGCTAAACGACGTTTTGCGGCAAGCTGATATGATCACACAGTCAACCGGCGTTACCATTACGTCTGGTCGGGCAACCCTACCAGCGGATGCGCTTGAGGTTGTTTATGCGCAGGTTGGATCTACGGAAGACGAACCGCTGGAGCAAATTTCTCCACAACAACTTACGATGCTCCGCAGAACGCGCACCCGCGACGCCGCAAACCCGCGTTTCTTTGCAATAATTGGACGCCAGATTGTAGTTACTCCGACACCTGCGTCTGGCACTTTGGATATTGACTACTACCAGCGCATCCCAACGCTTGTGGGTGGATCTGAAAGCGGGACAAACTGGCTTTTGACTGACGCGCCGCACGTTTACTTGTACACAAGTTTATTGCATGCAACGCCATTCCTGATGGACGATGCGCGCTATGCGGTTTTCCAGAACACTGTGTCCCAGCAAGTCATGGCATCCGTCAAGTCTCAGCAAACTCTATCTCTTGATGATATGAAGTCAGCGGGCTTTAGCCTACGGGCGCCAACTGATCTTGCCGCGCAGGCGATGGACGCAAAAGCCGCTGTCAGCAACGCTGCAAATAACATGTAAGGTGCGCAATGCCGTCTACTTATTCAGAGCTAAAAGACCAAGTTATAAACTTCCTAAATAACATGGCGGCAGAGCAAACTGTTGACACGTTCATTGACTTGGCAGAGGCAGACATGTCGCGTCGCGTGCGCCATTGGCGCATGGAAAAGCGTAGTACGGCAAATCTGGACACGCAATATAGCGCTCCGCCCACTGACTTTTACGAGCCGATCAGGCTTAGTATTACGAGCGGCAACACACACCGCTTGGAGTTGGTCAGTCAGGGCGAGATGATGGACAAACGGATGCGCGGATTAAACACTGCCGCGCGTCCAAAATACTACGCTTTAACAGATGGTACGATTGAGGTGTATCCCACGCCGGATACAACATATACCGTGGAAATGGTGTATTACTCAAAAATTGTTCCGCTGGATAACATTAACACAAGCAACTGGCTGCTAACATATTTTCCAGATGCCTATCTTTACGGTACGCTTATGCACAGCGCGCCATACTTAGGCGAAGATGCCAGAATGCAGGTTTGGTCTGCGTTGTACGAAAAGGCAATTGATGGTATTAACGCAGACAGCGATAAGGCAAAATTTGGTGGCTCCGGCCATCGCATAAAAATAAGGAGCTACTAACATGGCAAGTCTAGGAGATCGTGTTTTTGATGCGGGCCTTAATACCCTTGATACTGAAGCAAACAAAATCACAATCACTTCACAAGAAGCCACAACCTATACGGAAGCTAATGCCACATATTCTTTAGGCTCTAGCACGTCATTGTCGATAGGCGCACCCTCCGACCGTTCCGGCGGTGGCCGTGAGGTAACTGTGAGCGCAATCTCTGATGGCAGCGTGTCAGGGACCGGAACCGCGACGCATTATGCGATTGTGGATACAGTAAATTCTCGTTTGCTTGCAACAGGCAGCTTGAACGCTCCTCAATCGGTAACGAGCGGAAATACATTTACGCTTGCAACTTTTAAAATTGGCATTCCTGACCCAGCATAAGGGGTAAATTATGGCGCTCATTATAGCTGACAGAGTTTTTGAAACTACCGCAACAACAGGAACAGGAACCTATACCTTAACAGGTGCTAAAACTGGGTTCCAGTCCTTTGCGGCTGTTGGTAATGGTAATACGACTTATTATGCCTGTACGGATGGGGTGGATTACGAGGTCGGCCTTGGAACCTATACTGCGTCAGGGACTACGCTTGCGCGTACTACAATCATTGAAAGCTCCAACAGTGACGCCGCTGTAAATTGGGGCGCTGGGGAAAAGAGTATTTTTGTCACTTTGCCAGCAAGTAAGACTTTATTGCTCGACGCCAATGATGACGTTACTCAAGATGGCGACCTTACTGTCACGGGAAATCTGACCGTACAAGGCACCACCATTACCGTAGACAGTGCTACAGCGCAAAATATTGTTCTTGGTGACAACGATAAAATGACCTTCGGCGCAGGGTCTGACCTACAGATTTACCATGATGGGTCTAATAGTTTTATCAGCGATCAAGGCACTGGTAATTTAAAAATACTTGGGGCTGGTATTGTTTTAAAGGATGACGCCGATACAAACGCATTTGTGAATTGCATTGCGTCAACTGGACAAGTTGACCTCAGATATGCAAATAATGTGAAGCTAAAAACGCTCTCCACAGGTATTGACGTAACTGGCACTGTCACGGCTGATGGGCTGACTGTGGATGGGAATGGGTCACTACTAACGCTAGACAACGGCTCAAACCCTGCAACGCTTTCTAACATAAATGGTAATGTGACTCTTGATTTTGATACCATAAATGCTGGTCGCAATTACATCATTCAAGGGAACAACTTAAACGTCTTTAAGGCATCTAACGGTGGCGACATCAGCTTCTACGAGGACACAGGCACCACGGCAAAACTAACGTGGTCAGCCGCTGATGAAGAACTACAGCTTGCCTCTGGCGTTGCCCTAGAACTCAACGGCTGGACAATTACTGAAAGCGGCGGCTCCCTTTATTTCGCCACAGGCGGCACAAACAAGATGAAACTGGACGCATCAGGCAACCTTCAGGTGGTCGGTAACGTCGAAGCAAACGCAACCATTAGCTAATAGGAGTATCCGAAGATGGCTATTAAGATTGCTGGCACAGAGGTTATCAATGATAATCGTGAACTGGTGCTTGCTAAACTCACAGAAATCAATTCGTCTATCGCAGACACAGCCGTAGACGTGTTCGTGTACGACACCCGCAAGGACAGCGATGGCGGTGCATGGCGTAAGCGCACACAGCATACCTCTTGGTATAACGAAACCTTGAACACTGCCACCCGTGGTAGCCGTAAGGAGTTCCCTGCGGTTGCTGTGATTGTGGCTGAGAGTAATCAGGTTACGATCTACGATGGTGATGATCCTGATCTACCTATGTGGGCAGTTCTTGATATTAACTCAACATTCTACAGCGTTTTTGCTCTTAACGGATTTGTTTGCGTAGGCACTTCTGGTGGCGTTAGTATCTGGGGTTTTGTTGATGAAACACTGTTGCGTTATGTTACGTCTGGGAAGCAATCTCAGCTATGGACTAGGGATGTAACAGGTTCAAACTTTGTTACTATTGATGCAACGGCTGGAATCGTAAACAACACAGTCAACGACGTAGCCATGACCGTGCTACCCAACGCCCCGATTGATGCAGCTACGGGCTTACCTGTGCCTACGATTGCAGTGGCGACTGATAATGGTGTTAGTGTTATCAAGGATGATGGGACTGTTGTTGATGGGGTTTACCTTGGCGGCAGTGCTGATAGCCATACAGTCGCACTAAGCAGCAACGGTAAGATTGCTTGGACACACGAAAATGGGCCGTATTTCCTTGGCGAAATTTGGTCAGCGGATTGGACTGAAGGCACGGGTTCTAATGTTGGAGGAGATATCAATGGTGGTATGTTTTACCCAGCAGCCAGCACTAGCCATTTGTCTTCCGTAGGGCTTAACACAACTTGCACAATAGATGCGGCGGGTAGCTCTGCGGGCTTAACTAAAGTACATGTGGCTGATGGAGAGGGTGCTTTCTTAAACGGCATGGTTAATTTCATCACCTCAGACTACAACACAGGCTGGATGAACGGCGCAATCAAACTAGCCACCCTGTCCGACACGGATGATACTGACGTTACTGGCAGTGAGTTGGTGACGAATGGTACGTTTGATAGTGATATATCTGGATGGTCGCAAACTGGAAGCGGTTGGGTTTATGGAACAAACAATGTTACCAACACGACAGGTGGTAATGGCGAACTCTTGCATCAATCTATTACTACGGTTGCAGGAAAAACATATGTCTTGTCATATGATATAGTTTCATTCAATGGGACTGCTGTTCAAACTCAGATTAAAGATAGTAGTGTTTTTGGAACTACGCTAGCTACTCAAGATTTTAGTGCTGTTGGTACACATACTTTAACTTTTACTGCAACATCAACCACGTCTGTCATTCGCTTTGGCGATTATTTCACAAGCGCAACATTAGACAACATCTCAGTACGCCTAGCCGAAGAAGACCGCAGCGTGAACGGCAATGGCTTACAGGTGTTTGGCACTGTGACCAAGAACCCTGTGGCTACTGGTGCTGATCTGGTGGCGTATAGTGGGTTTAACGCAAGCAACTATCTGAAACAGCCGTATAATAGCGACTTAGCACAGGTAGGTACTGGCGATTTTTGCATCATGGCATGGTTAAAACACAGTGATGCGGATGCGTACATTATATCTATTCACCGCCCTGATGGCGTAGGAAACAACAGATATGCCTTAGAAGTACCCTCATCGGATAAATATAGATTTTTAACACAGGAAGGTTCTGTTGAGTATGATGACGTGAACTACTCAGCAACAGATGTGTGGCACCAAGTTGTTGCTCTAAGAAGAAGTGGCACTAAAGAAATCTGGGTAAACGGTGTTTTGCTTGGTACAGAAACCAGTACAGCAAACATATCTTCTACTGATGCAGAATTAGTAATTGGTAAGGATTATGCATCGTCTACAGGTAATCTGTATTCTGGGTCAATCGCACTGGCTCGCATCTCAGCCACAGCCCCATCCCCCGAACAGATTGCCCGTATATATAACGATGAGAAGCATTTGTTCACTGAGGGATCACAAGCCACGCTATACGGCTCCTCTGATGCGGTAACAGCTTTGGCCTATGACGATAGCACAAACATTCTGTCGGTAGGCACCAGTGCTGGTCGTAGCGACTTCCAAGGTCTACGCCGTGTGAACAATACGACAACAGGCGTAACAACATCAATCAGTGCCTCCAATGGCTTAATCGTGGAGCAATAATATGACAGTTCGTGCAGAAAAGCCGTCAGTGAACCTACGGGAAAAACTGGCAGAACTAGACAAGCCCACAGGCATAGCTGGTGAGGCAATGCTACGGGCTGAGACACCGCAGGAACAACAGGCGTTGATTGGGGTAGGTCGTCGAAACTTTATCATCAATGGTTTGGCACAGGTAAGCCAAAGAGGTGACTATACTTCAGCAACGTCAATGACCGTAAATAATTATTATATTGATAGATGGAAGGCTTATTCATCTGGCGGAACAAATACAATACAGCAAGTAACTTCAAGTCAACCATCTTCACTGGCGGGAAGTAAAAGTATTAAAATTCTTAGTTCGTCTGGCGGTACAATAGCATTGGGGGCTTCACAAATAATCGAGGACTATCAGTTCTTTGTCGGCAAGGAATTAACAGTTAGTGGTTGGATAAAGTCCACAAACCCAAATGCAAGGTTTTTAGTTTCAGATAATGCAGCATGGAACGCAGTAGGTGATGCTCACAGTGGTAGTGGAGATTGGGAGTTCATCACAGGAACTATTACGCTTAGTGCATCTGCAACAGGATTAACACTTTCACCAAGAATATCGACTAGCTCTGCTGGTGCTGTCTCTGTGTCTGCAAATGACTACATTGAGTTCACAGGTGTCCAACTAGAACTAGGCAAAGTCGCCACCCCCTTCGAGCATCGGTCTTACGGGGAAGAACTGGCGTTGTGTCAGAGGTATTTCTGGCAGATTACTGGTAGTGCTAGTGACCAAACAACTTTTGGCAATGGGTACTCAGAAGATACAAACTCCGCACAGGTTACATTGTTTTTTCCTGTTGAAATGAGGGATGTACCGTCAACAACGATTGGGACAGGTGTAGGTGAAGCATCAGTTGAAATTATTGGTTATGGCGTTGCTGCTAGTGCAAGTTTAGCTGCCATTCTTGATCCAAGTAAACTGAGTGTGCGAGGCAGGTTCAATGCTGATAGTGGGACACCTTTTACAGGAGGACATGCAATAGTTGGAAGGCTAACAGCTTCTTCTAGTGCTTATATTTGGGTAGATGCGGAGTTATAATCATGGCGTACAAATTTATTGATACTGGTGTTATTCATGACACAACGACTAACACCTTTATTCCTGCAAAGTCAGGAAACCGTATGTACCAAACAGTCCTAGACAGCATCAACACTGACGGTGCAGACGCATGGGATGACACGGTTGCAACCTATGACGACATCCCCGAGGCTCTGCGCACTGCGGCTGAAAGCAAGAAGTTCAACCAACAGCTTGCAGACTACAAGGTTGCCAAGGCTCGACTAGCACAATACATCGTTGCAGATGGACGTGAAGAAGTACGGGAGATGCAGCCCACAGGTGAACAGGTGTTCAACGAAGAAACAATGGAGATGGAAGATGTGATGCATGAGGTTATCACAGTCACAGCCATTGAACCTGTTGAGGCTACAGTCACACGCATGGTGTACTCTGATGACATGGACGCAGAGCCTACAGAGGAAACCATTGAGAACCCACTAATTACAGTGGACAATGCAGAACGTGCAGCCGCGCAAGAGGTTGTCGATGCTACCCCACAAGCAGTTAAGGATGCGGCATAATGTCTGTTACAATAGATGGAATTGAGTACGAAGAAGATAAATTGGAAGAAGCAGAAACGTAGGAGAGATTTGTGTTTGGTTTAAATCCACTTTCATCAGTTTCTTTTGCTGATGCAGGCCCAAATTACTGGCTGGCGGCTTCGTCTATTATCTCTGGCGTTCCAAGCGTGGCAAGCGGTACGCTTAACCAAACACATATTCTTACAACAAGTAATTTATACTCAGGCAATCCAGATGTTCAAATCTGCAACATGTCTGAACGCGAGACATTTGAGGGAGCTAATATTACAACTGGCGCTCCAGTTATCGGGTTGCCAGCTATTACTCAAAATCATGTTTTAGGCGGCAATAATATACTGGCTGGCGTAATGACGCTTGACGGGCTTGTCCGGTTTGTCTGGGAAGAGCAACCAATCGGAGCCGAGACTTGGACGGATCAAACTGTAAGCGCGGAAATATGGACGGAAGCCGCGTAGTGTGATAATTTGCTCAAAAGGAGTTTGGCATGGCTATTTCGATTACTCGTCCGACGGTGGGGGCATCAACTGACACATGGGGAACTACCCTCAATACGGGTCTTCAAGCTATTGAAAGCACGCTAAACGGTAGTGGAACGGGAAAAGTAAAAATTGAACCGGATCTCACGGAAGGCTCATGGTCAATCAATGGCACCGCGGTTGCCTCGACGGCGGCTGAATTAAATAAGTTGAACACTGCGTCTGTAACTACCGCAGAGCTTGACCTACTTAGCACTGCCGTCAGTAATACAGTCGTAAACTCAAAAGCGGTCATTTATGGGTCAGCGGGTGAAATAGCCAGCGGAGCGATTACAGCAACAAGCTCTGTTACAGGAACCAGCTTTGAAATTGGAGACTGGAAGATCTACGTTTCCGGTACAGATTTAAAGTTTCAATACAATAGCGTTGATGTTTTCAAGCTATCGACTACGGGCGAAGTGACCGCAGAGGGTGACATTACAGCATTTGGAAGTGCATAATGACGATTACATCTTCAGATAACTTCGGTCATGGCAATACTCCCGTGTCCATGAGCGAATTACGCACTTACTTTGGCGGCACAAATCCTATTTCGCTTAATGGATCTTTTAATGGCGGCATTGCTTCTGTTCCTGACACTCTCCCCGCTTCTGGCGCTGAAACGTCTTTTTCTGACTTTCGCAGCCAAAACCGTATTTTAAAAAAGAAGGGGACAACTGAAACAATTACCTCTGGCACCTCATGGACCCCAGCGCAATCAGGATGTCTTCAGTACAATGTGTACGTTCTGGGCGGCGGCGGGTCAGGTGGCGCCGCGGCTCAAGATAGTGGGCGAGAGGATGTTGGAAGCGGTGGCGGCGGTGGCGGAGTTGCTTTTCGCAGCTTTAGTGTTTCAAATGACAATATCACAAGCGCAGTCATTGCTATTGGCGCTGGAGGCGCCCAAACTTCAAGACAATCAAATAGCAGTCAAGGTGCCATATCCGGCAATAATGGAGGCACAACGTCGTTTAACCCTGACGGAGACGGCACCACAATAAGCGCCACAGGCGGTCTGCGCGGGTTTGGAAGTAGGCAGGGTTTGGCCACAACTACACCAACAACTACGACGCCCGTTGGCGAAGGTAGCACAGACGTAACGGAAGCAGTTTGGGGGCAATGTTCGCCTTCCGCGGGCGGCACGGGGTCCGGCGGCAGTAGTAATTACACAGGCACAGGGGGTTCTGGACTTAATGTTGGCGGCGATCAGACAGCAGCAAGCGCCGGTGGCTCGCCAAACTTCGGTTACGGTATTACAGTAAAACCGACCGAGTGGGGATCTGATGTTACTGGATCTTTCAGTGGCGGCGGCGGGAATGCCAGCGTTAATTACCCCGTCTATGGCACCGACGGAGCAAATTACGGAGCCGGTGGAGGCGGCGCGGCAACGGAAAGCGGCGGCGACGCGACCCGTTACGTGGGAGGCGGCGCAGGCTCGCAAGGCGCAATCTTTGTAACTTATTACGAGTTAAACTCATGACACTTTTGGCCTTAGACATCCCCGCGGGGTTCTACCGTAACGGCACAGACCTTGAACAGTCAAACCGCTGGCGCGATGGCAGCTTGGTACGTTGGCGTGATGGCAGCTTGCGCCCCGTAAAGGGATGGAGCGAGCGCAAAACGTCATTTAGCACAAATATTATTCGCGGAATGCATGCGTGGGAGAGTTTAGACGGGTCTGTATATCTTGCTGGAGGATCATATAACGAGCTCAAGGCGATGGTGGGCTCTAACACTCTTTATGATATCACGCCTTCCGACTTAAACGCAGGTTTGGAAAAGGCTTCCTTAATTACCGGCTACGGATACGGCGATTATGGCGCAGAAGATTATGGCAGAGAGCGTACCAATTACGGAAACTACTCAGAAGCGACAGTGTGGTCATTAGACAACTTTGGCGAGTATCTCGTTGCTTGCAGCGCCAAGGTGTCCGGCAATGGAGATGGACGGCTTCTTGAGTGGCAACTTGGATCTGCGGCGGACGCGGCGGCAATCAGCAATGCGCCGATAGATTGTCTTGGTCTAGTTGTGACGGAAGAACGCTTTCTGTTTGCTCTTGGAGGCAGGTTTCCGGCGGAAAGCTACGCAAACCCGCGCAAAGTGTACTGGTGCGACCAAGAGGACAATACGACATGGACCGCGGCTACTACGAACCAAGCGGGCAGTCAGGAGCTTCAGACAAGCGGAATGATAATGCAGGGCTTGCGGACGCGCGGCCAGACGTTAATTCTTACAGACATAGACGCCCACGTCGCGCGCTTTGTTGGCAGTCCGTTTATCTTTGGGTTTGAGAGGGTGGGCACCGCGTGCGGCGCCATATCCCGTAAAGCCGCGGTCGATGTTGACATGGGCGCCTTCTGGATGGGTCAAAGGGGGTTCTTTGGCTTTCAAGGTAACACCGTGCAGCAACTCCCGTGCGCCGTGCACGACTACGTCTTCGATGACTTTAACCGTGACCAGCAAAGCCAAATATGGGCATGGTCAAATGTAGAGTTTGGAGAGATTTGGTGGTTTTACCCATCTTCAAGCAGCCAAGAAGTAGACCGTTATGTGGCGTACAATTATAACGAAAATTTCTGGATGACTGGAAACTTATCTAGAACAGCCGGCGTCCCTCGCGGCGTCTTTAAACACCCGCTTCTAATAGCAACGAATAAAACTGTATATGAGCATGAAAGCAGCCTGAGCTATGATGGCGCAGACGTTTTTGCTGAGACTGGCCCAATATCACTGGGCAACGGCGACCAGACAATGAACGTGATGCAGCTTATACCGGACGAAAAAACTCAGGGTGAAGTCAGCTTAAAATTCAAGACGAGATTTTATCCAAACGACACCGAAACAACGCATGGCCCGTATACACCAGTTAACCCAACCGGCGTGCGTTTTGCTGGCCGTCAATTCCGCATGCGTGTAGATGGCACCGCGGGCAAAGACTGGCGCGTAGGCAACATGCGTGTCGATGCGTTTCCCGCAGGTAAACGATAATGCCTATACCCGCCCTACCTCCAATTGGTCCTGACTTACGCCAATGGGGCAGACAGATTTCTTTGTACCTGCAAAGAAACTTGGCCAAGCTGTCTTTTAAAACGGCGGACGATAACCCGTCGGAGAACGGCGTGATCTTGTGGGATGATGTGAACGGGTATCCCGTTGTGTCAAAAAATAATGAGTTTCGACAGATCGTCCTAGAAGACGGGCATTATGATGGAACTGTAAGTACAAACCAAACTGCCGCCTCGGCCAATACGGCATATGCGTTAACTTTTTCTCCAGACGTTTCTGATGGAATAACAAACGGAACCCCTGCGTCACGACTTGTTGTTGACGAGGCTGGCGAATACTTTGTATCATTTTCTTCACAAATCGTGTCATCTTCTGCCTCGACCGTCACATTTTGGTTCTGGCCCCGCGTTAATGGTGTAGATGTTTCGAAGGCAACTATGAAAAATTCGTTACATAATAATGGTGCGGTTTTTATTACATCACGTTCCGCAATATTTCAACTGAACGCAGGCGATTACTTAGAAACGATGTGGGCGGTTGATAGCACAGACGGTTCTTTGCAAGCCGCTGCGGCTACCGCGTTTGCTCCCGCTGCGCCTGCCGCAACCATTTCAATCGTAAGGCTTCACGGATGATTGATAATGTTGTACAATTGAGAGCAAGGCCACGGATCACTGTGCTGCCCGTTGTTGACGAACCTGAGAGGGTGCTGGTAAAGGCATTGCCATTGCTACTTCCCGCGATTGGGGTGAACGAGCGCAACGCCAGCAAAGAGGATGTCGTTGGAGATATTATGAGTGGGTTGTCTTTACTTTGGACCGTCCACATGGAGGACACGCTGGTTGCCGCGTTCATAACGAGCGTCGTGAAGCACCCTCAAAGAAACACCTTACTGCTAGAATATGTAGGCGGCATGGACATGAAATTATGGATTGAGGACGCGGTGCGTATCTTGAGAGAATTTGCAAAGGCTGGAAAGCTCGACGCGATTGAAGCGGACGGGCGTATTGGCTTTTCGAGGATTGCCAAGAAGGCGGGCTTTAGGGAAATGTATAGACACTTCGAGGCGGAGGTTTAGAGATGGGCAGTAAGCAAACAACAAAAAGCGAAATGGACCCGATCCAGAAGGAGTTCATTACAGAAACGCTCATCCCCTTTGCAAAGAACATAGCGGAAACTCCCTTCGAGGAATACACGGGCGAGTTTGTCCAGCCGTTTGACCCGCTACAAGAAACTGCATACGCCGGCTACGGCGCCCTCACATTACCCAGCGAGCTAACTGAAGCCGCAGACATATACCGCAGGTTTGCCACTGAGACGCCAGAGCAACGCGCCGCAGACATCGATGCGTATACACAACAGTATACACAAAACATCATTGACCCAACTATGGCGCGCATGGAGCGGCAGCGCAAAGAGCGGATGGTGGATCTCGCGCAGCGCCGCGGCAAGGGATTTGGCAACACCGCGTTTGAAACGCGCGCCGGCGCCGAGCTTGGCGCGTATGACGTCGGTATGGCAGAAACTTTGGGGCAGTTACAGACGCAAGGTTACCAAAGCGCCGTGGCCAGAAAGGCGGCGGAAGACGCCCAGCGCATGCAGGCGGCGGGCTTGCTGGCTGGCACAGGCCAAACGGGCCTCAGCAATCAACTTGGCATCCTTGGCGCTCAAATGACTGCCGGCGAGGCGGCGCGGAGCTTGGGACAGGCTGACTTGGATGCTCTGTATAGAGAGTTCAGCTTGGCGCGCGCTTATCCTTTGACACAGTTTAGCGTGCTCTCTGGAGCCAATGCGGGCTTCCCAGCGGGTATTGGCACGACGACCACAACGACGGGTGGCTTAGGCACTATGATGTCTGGGCTTGGCAAAGGGCTGAGCGCATTTGGCTCTCTTGCGTTTGGCGGCCCAACCGGATTAGGCGGATTTAGCGGGGTACCATAATGGCTGAGAGCTTTGATCCACGAGTGTATGCAAGGCAAATGGCGGCTGAATATGGGGTCGATCCTGACATATTCACTAAAATGCTTTTCGCCGAAAGTAGCTTCGACCCAAATGCAAAGAGCGTGGTTCGCGGAAAGGATTACGTTGGTTATGGCCAGCTTGGCGCGGCGGCTGCACAAGACGTTGGCATCACAGACAGATTTGATCCAAGGCAAAATATCGAAGGATCTGCAAAATATCTGAAAATGCAGCTTGATGAGTTTGGCAGCTATCCTTTGGCTTTGGCCGCTTATAATGCTGGGCCTCAAACGGTAAGGGATAAAGGTGGAATACCTAATTATCCCGAAACTCAAGCCTATATTGAAAAAATAATGGGAAATAATACCATGAACCCCAATCAAAAGACTATAGTTTCTCAAACCGGCATTTCTTCAAGCGAACCTGTCAACGCACCCATAGACATTGTGCCTGAGTACATGAGAGAGAGAACGCCAGTAACGCCGGCGCTCTTGCGGAGAATACGTGAAGAGGAAGCGGCAAAAGCTGCATCTCAAGCGGCGGCGCCAGATCCTAATGACCCATATGCAAACCTTTCCAAGACGCAGCGCAGAATGCTTTCATTCGCAGCTATCAAGGACGCTGGGATGGCGTTGCAGGGTCTTGAGGGCAAAAGCGTACAGAATTTACTGTCAGACTTCACCACGCGCGCCGATCAGGCGCGTAAGGCGCAGGCGGCGCAGGCGCGGCAACAGATGATGCAGCAAATGTTTGGCGGCGATGCGATGAGCGGCATAGGCGCGATCACCGAAGGCGCAGATCCAATTGAAACTTTACGAGATAGGCAGAAGAAAATTGCAGCCCTTGCTGCTTATAACCCATCTCTGGCACCGGCGTTAAAGTTGGAAATGGATAGAATTGAGAATGACATCATAAGACTTACCCAACAACAAACGGCATCGGTTTCTCAGGAAAGCGCAATTAACGCCTTAAATAGTTTATTGAACTCTCCAAACCTAAGTAAAATCACAGAATATCGTGGAACTTTTAATGAATTTATGAACCAATATGGAATGGCGCCAGAGTACGCAACTCTAATGGGGTATGTTGACCAAGTCAAAGGCTTGAACTTTTTGGAAGCATATCAGCAATTAAAAGGTGGCGGGCCAATTACCGATATTGAAGGCAAGCAGGCCACTGCGGCAAGATCACGTTTAGACGCGGCGCTAAAAGGAACTCCAGAAGACTTACGCATTGCTCTTCTTGACGTTAGAGACTTATTTTTAGAGGCACAATCTAAAAACCCAATGTTTAAAAAGAACCAAGATCTTAGCGATGAAGAATTAGAGTATTTAAAAGAGCCAAAGGAATAATAGAATGGCCGAATACACCGTAGAGGATTATAAGAACGCCGCGCGGCGCGCGGCGGCAGATGGCAAGCCAGACATCGCTCGCAATTTTATTGCAAGGGCGCAAAGGCTTGAGGCTGAATTAGCCGCGCAGGCACGCGCCGAGCGCCCGTCTCAATTAGAAGAGGCTGCGGGCGTTGCGCTGCCGGCTTTATCTCGCGGATTTACGGAAACTGTAGATTTTATGGGGCAAGCGCCAGACGCTTTAAGTAGAATGCTAGAAAGTGGTGGCTTGCAGGTATTAAAACTTTTAGGCATGGCCCCAGAAGACGCATCTTTACCGCCGCCGGAGGAGCAACGCACCCTCACTGAAGCCATGTCTGAGCTCACCGGTGGATATACAGAAAGAACGGCGCCCGCTGACAACCCTTTAGCACAATACGTTGAAACCGGCATGGAGTTTGGCGGCGGCGCTTTGGCCATGCCTATAGGCGGACCGTTGCGCTCTTTTGCTAGTGTCATGTTGCCGGCGTTTGCAAGTGAAACCGCTGGCCAAGTTGCGCAGGAATACGCCCCAGAGTACGAAAGCATCGCACGCATGGCCGCTGCACTAGGCATACCCGTCGCGCAGGCTCTTGCAACACCGGCGCTACGGCGCATGGCCATTGGCGACCCATCAGAGGTGCGCGCATATATGCCAGAAAGTGAGCGTGCGCAAAGCGTGAATTTGCTTCAGCGCCTTGGCATCGAAGACATATCCGCAGGCCAGCAACTTGGCTCAGAGCAACTTATGCGACTTGAGGGGTCGATGGCGCCGTCTCTGGCAAGTCAGCGGCAGCTAACAAGTGCGGTTGCCAAAGAAGCCGGTATGGATGCTCAGCTTTTGACGTCGGGAACTTTAAAGAAAAACAGAGACAGGCTTGGGCAAGTATTTGATAAAGCAGATGATGCCATCACGTTACCTCCGACGACCGAAGAGGCAAGCCGTGCATCTTTGGCGCTCGACGAGGCTTTAAACAGCTTAGAGGTGCGAGACTTTAATGCATTTCCTCGCCTGACGGGGATTGGCGACGCAATTATAGACGCCGCGGGCAATCGTAAAGCCTTAAATCCAAAAGAGGTTTCGCGCATCAGATCCGATCTTCGCAAGGAAATGGATTTATCGGTAAAAGGCATAAATACAAACGACCAGATCAGATACGAATTGGCGCATGACTTAAACGAAATACTTGACGACATGGTAATGCGCAGCGTGACCCAAGCTGACCCAGATTTAGCGGCGCAACTTTCTACCGCCAGAAATCAATATAGGGCGCACCTTACAATTGAACGTGCAATGAATAGAGCGGGCTCAGATGCGCGCGCTGGAATATTGTCGCCTACGGCTTTGGCGGGCGCCTTACGCAGACGCGAAGGCACAAGTTTCCTTCGCGGCACTGGCACCGAATTGGCAAAGATAGGCGCGGCTGCGGAGGAAGTGCTATCCCCGCTGCCCACTGTGTCCGCAGGAGGCGTGCGGTCTGGGCTGCTTGATCAGATTACATCGCCGATTTCCAGAACGGCAGCGGCGACTATGCAGAGCACGTTACCACTGCAAGCCGGCGGGACGATCCCAACCGAGCTTGCTAAGCGCGCTTTGCGCCAGACCGGCGGGCTGCTTTCTGTTCAGTAGACTGCAACTCCTTAATGCGCATCTCCATTTGTTCTATGAGCATGGCGGCTTCCTCGCACGCGCGGTGAAGCGCGTTCTGGTTCATCACGCGATGCGGGCGCTTCAGCTTATCAATGAGCTCTCTGTACTGGTCTTCACCCATCGTATCCTCCTAAAAATATTACGTTAACTTGTTTTAAACATTATTGTGCTTCTTGTGAAGTATGTGTAAAGCTATTGGTGTAGAAGGTTGTTCTTTTACTTCTCCTCCCTGTTGGACTGGCCCTGCTTTCGAGCGGGGCCATTTTTTTGTTGACCGCCTGTTCACCACATGTTAACAGGGGGTATCAGGAATGGAGAAACACATGAAACGCTTCTGCGCAGAATTTATTCAAACAGGCACAAACGAGAGGCTGTCGGTTAACGCCGACACCCTCGAAGAATTGGACACTTTGCTCTATGGCCGGCCATATCCCGCCAAGCGTAGCTCAGTAAAAATTTACGAGCGTTCAGCCGCAGCGCGGCGCGTTGACTTCAACACAAAGGTCGCGCTGGGCAGCGCGAAAAAACATCAGCAAAACATGAAGGTCACACTGGACCGCGCACCTTGGGAGGAGGGCAAATGAATATCGACAAGCAAGACTGGATTATCTTTACCATCGTCATACTTATGGCAATGATTTTCGTAACAGGTATCAGCGCGGGGTGGTGGCTATGACCTATCAAATGAGAAACCCGATTGTTCTGGAGGCCATTGAGAAGGCTTGGGATGGCTCTAAAACTCAGAAAGAAGCTGCGGAAAAATATCTTCAGATGTTACGCAGCGACAAGGAATTACGCGATGCGGCGACCGCACGTTACTTGCAGCGCATTGCGTCTGAGGATGTAAGCGCAAGGTCGCGGGGAAATCGTGCCAGCTTCAGAAAGCAAGCTGAGAAGATTTCCAAGCAGGTACTCTTGCAAAAGGGCGAGCATTCCGTTCCAAGCGTGTCGCTCAAAAACACGGCGGCGCTCTATGCGAAGAACATCTTTGATTACTTCGCGCTACCTGACTTGGGCATCTGCCTTGGCGATGCGATGAAGAGTGATCTGGAGCACGTCGTGCACAAAGAAGGTTTGAAGGCGAACACGCATCGCCGCAACCATAAGTTTCTGTCTGCGATCTTAGAGAAAATGCCTGACGATAAAATTGTTCGGGATGTCTGGAGGATCGAAGACGTAGAAGCAATTCACACAGACGTCATGGTGTCATGATGTTTATGGGGGTCACGCATCACACGCAGAAATGCCAAGAGCCGGTCACTCCCAAATTAATCACATGGTGCCATATAGGATACGCAGAAATGCTACTAAAGGTTCGCACCATTGGGGAGAGCCAAAGGAAAGATACAGAAATGTCAATGCCTGTTCACTCTCCCCAACCAATCACAGGGGGTCAAGGTGCCATCGCAGAAATGCTATCGAGGATACGCCCCCAACTTTTTACATGGTGCCGCACAAGGTCCGCAGAAATGCCAACCTGTTGGCGCACCAAAGGGAAGGGTCAAGTAAATATCGCAGAAATACCAACCTTGCTACACCCTTCCCAACCAATCACAGGGGGCCATCGTCAGAATGCAGAAATGCCATTATGCTATCGCCCCCACCAGTT